>ENA-ORUA01001106-ORUA01001106.1-human-gut-metagenome-genome-assembly--contig:-NODE-1106-length-26097-cov-6.059903_pt1 | contig 26097 bp, 14 predicted proteins | sample MGYA00242076_ERZ509201 | MGnify/ENA primary metagenome ERZ509201 (study PRJEB26280, sample SAMEA2338863) | human gut metagenome | biome: human gut; feature: human-associated habitat; material: faeces...
GCCCACACAAAACAGAAGTCTTGCGAAGAAATTCGTGAGACTTTTTTTTATTTCTTACCGCTTTTATACAAACTTTCTTTATCCTTTTGCCTTATAACTCAGGAAAAAGAGTTAATTTTGCGTTCTGATAATTATCTAAGAAAACGTATGGAACTTGATGTATTAACGGCCATATCCCCGATTGATGGTCGATATAGAGGCAAAACGAAAGCTTTGGCAGCTTATTTCTCTGAATTTGCACTGATCAAATACCGTGTACAGGTAGAGGTGGAATACTTTATCACCTTGTGCGAACTTCCCTTGCCGCAATTAAAAGGAATCGATAGCAGCGTGTTTGAAACTTTACGGAATATCTACCGTAACTTCTCAGAAGCGGATGCACAGCGCATTAAAGATATCGAGAGTGTGACTAACCACGACGTGAAAGCAGTAGAATACTTCCTGAAAGAAGAATTTGACAAGATGGGCGGGATGGATGACTATAAGGAATTCATCCACTTCGGACTGACTTCTCAGGATATCAACAATACGTCTGTTCCCCTTTCTATCAAAGAAGCATTGGAACAGGTCTACTATCCGTTGATTGAAGAACTGATTGCACAATTGAAAACATACGCAACGGACTGGGCAAATATCCCTATGCTTGCCAAAACTCACGGTCAACCGGCTTCTCCCACCCGCTTGGGTAAAGAAGTGATGGTGTTCGTTTACCGTCTGGAACGTCAGTTGGCAACATTGAAAGCCAGCCCGATTACTGCCAAGTTCGGTGGCGCTACCGGAAATTACAATGCACATCATGTTGCATATCCCCAGTACGATTGGAAACAATTCGGTAACAGATTTGTTGCAGAGAAGTTGGGGTTGGAGCGTGAAGAGTATACAACGCAGATTTCGAACTATGATAACCTTTCTGCTGTTTTTGATGCAATGAAGCGTATCAATACCATTATGGTGGATATGAACCGTGACTTCTGGCAGTATATCTCTATGGAGTACTTCAAGCAGAAGATCAAAGCCGGAGAAGTTGGTTCGAGCGCTATGCCGCATAAGGTCAACCCGATTGACTTCGAAAATGCGGAGGGTAATCTGGGTATTGCGACTTCCATTCTGGAACATTTGGCCGTGAAACTCCCTGTTTCCCGTTTGCAGCGTGACTTGACAGATTCAACGGTGCTGCGTAATGTGGGTGTGCCTTTCGGCCACATCGTGATTGCCATCCAGAGTTCTTTGAAGGGATTGCGCAAACTGTTGCTGAACGAGCCGGCTATCTATCGTGACTTGGATAACTGTTGGAGTGTAGTGGCAGAAGCTATTCAGACAATTCTGCGCCGTGAGGCTTATCCGCATCCGTATGAAGCTTTGAAAGCTTTGACCCGGACCAACCAGGCTATTACAGAAAGTTCTATTAAAGAGTTTATCGAAGAATTGAATGTAAGCGAAGATATTAAAAAAGAGTTAAGAGCAATCACTCCCCATACTTATACGGGGCTTTAATTGTTTACTAATATAATAAACGTGTTTTTAAATAGGCCGTGAGGCCAAAGTCTAATTTTATTCGAATAAAAAAATGAGCACAGAAAACGAAGAATGGCGCGAAAATTCTTTCAATGAAGAGAATGCAGGTGCCGGCCGTGATGGTAACAGGTCTTACAACAGAGAAGGTGGAGAACGTCCGTATCGTCCTTCTTACAATCGTGAAGGAGGGGATCGTCCGTATCGCCCGAGATTTAATGCCAACAATGAAGGAGGCGACCGTCCGCAGCGTTCATACGGTGACCGTCCTCAACGTCCTCGCTTCAATAGCGAAGGAGGTTCATACGGTGATCGTCCTCAACGTCCCCGTTTCAATAGCGAAGGTGGTTCATACGGTGACCGTCCTCAACGTCCCCGTTTCAATAGCGAAGGTGGTGACCGTCCTTACCGTCCTCGTTTCAATAACGGTGAAGGTGGCGACCGTCCACAGCGTCCTTACAATCGTGAAGGTGGTGATCGTCCGTATCGTCCCCGTTTCAATAACGGTGAAGGTGGCGACCGTCCTCAGCGTCCTTACAACCGTGAAGGTGGTGACCGTCCCTATCGTCCCCGTTTCAACAACGGTGAAGGTGGCGGCTATCGCAGCAACAATGGCGGAGGTTACCGTCCGAGATTCAACAACGACCGTCAAGGAGGATACCGTCCTCGTCCGCGTACCGCTGATTATGATCCGAATGCTAAGTACAGCGTGAAGAAACAGATTGAGTACAAGGAACAGTTTGTGGACCCGAACGAACCGATTCGTCTGAATAAGTTCCTGGCAAATGCCGGTGTTTGTTCACGCCGTGAGGCTGATGAATTTATTACGGCGGGTGTGGTTTCTGTAAACGGTGAGGTAGTAACTGAATTGGGCACAAAGATCAAACGCTCGGATGTGGTTAAGTTCCACGAAGAACCGGTTAGCATTGAACGCAAAGTATACGTGTTGTTGAATAAGCCGAAAGATACGGTTACTACATCGGATGATCCGCAGGAACGCCGTACAGTAATGGATTTGGTAAAAGGCGCTTGCAATGAACGTATCTATCCGGTAGGACGTCTTGACCGTAACACCACCGGGGTACTGTTACTGACGAATGACGGTGATCTGGCTTCCAAGCTGACACACCCGAAATTCCTGAAGAAGAAGATTTATCATGTTCATCTGGACAAGAATCTGACGAAAGCGGATATGGATCAGATTGCAGCCGGTATCCAGTTGGAAGACGGCGAGATTCATGCAGACGCTATCAGCTATACAGATGACTTTAAAAAAGACCAGGTAGGTATCGAAATCCACTCCGGCAAGAACCGTATCGTTCGCCGTATTTTCGAATCACTGGGTTATAAAGTAGTGAAACTCGACCGTGTATTCTTCGCCGGGCTGACTAAAAAAGGTCTGCGACGCGGAGACTGGCGTTACCTGACGGAAGCAGAAGTAAACTACCTCCGTATGGGTTCGTTTGAATAAGAACGTTAATAAAAGAATAAGTTAAATGGAAAAGATTGGTAGAACAAAAATTGTTGATCTGTTGAAGCGCACGGATATTGGCGCTATGGTCAATGTGAAAGGATGGGTTCGCACCCGCAGAGGTAGCAAACAAGTAAACTTTATCGCACTGAATGACGGTTCTACAATAAATAATTTGCAGGTCGTAGTAGACTTGGCTAATTTCGACGAAGAGATGTTGAAGCAGATCACCACCGGCGCTTGTATCAGCGTGAACGGGGAAATGGTAGAATCAGTAGGTTCCGGTCAGAAGGTGGAAGTGCAGGCTCGTGAAATCGAAGTGCTGGGTACTTGCGACAATACATATCCATTGCAGAAGAAAGGTCATTCCATGGAATTCTTGCGTGAGATAGCTCATTTGCGTCCGCGTACCAATACATTTGGTGCTGTGTTCCGCATCCGCCACAATATGGCGATCGCTATCCATAAGTTCTTCCATGAAAAAGGATTCTTCTATTTCCATACACCGATCATTACGGCTTCCGACTGCGAAGGTGCCGGACAGATGTTCCAGGTGACCACCATGAACTTGTATGATTTGAAGAAAAACGAAGAAGGCTCTATCATTTATGATGACGATTTCTTTGGCAAACAGGCAAGTCTGACAGTCTCCGGTCAGTTGGAAGGTGAGTTGGCTGCTACGGCTTTGGGATCTATTTACACATTCGGTCCTACGTTCCGTGCCGAAAACTCCAATACTCCCCGTCACTTGGCAGAGTTCTGGATGATTGAACCGGAAGTTGCTTTCAACGACATTACAGATAATATGGACTTGGCTGAAGAGTTCATCAAATACTGTGTGAGATGGGCGTTGGATAACTGTGCGGATGATGTGAAGTTTCTGAACGATATGTTCGACAAGGGCTTGATTGAGCGTCTGCAAGGTGTATTGAAAGATGATTTTGTTCGTCTGTCCTATACAGACGGTATCAAGATTCTGGAAGATGCCGTAGCGAAAGGTCATAAGTTCGAGTTCCCCGTTTACTGGGGGGTGGACTTGGCTTCCGAGCACGAACGCTACTTGGTGGAAGAGCACTTCAAACGTCCGGTCATCCTGACTGACTATCCGAAGGAAATCAAAGCCTTCTATATGAAGCAGAACGAGGATGGCAAGACGGTACGTGCGATGGATGTTCTTTTCCCGAAGATCGGTGAAATTATCGGTGGTTCTGAACGTGAATCGGACTACAACAAGTTGATGACCCGTATCGAAGAACTTCACATTCCGATGAAGGATATGTGGTGGTATCTGGATACGCGTAAGTTCGGTACCTGTCCTCATTCCGGTTTCGGACTGGGTTTTGAACGCCTGTTGCTCTTTGTAACGGGTATGTCCAACATCCGTGACGTGATACCGTTCCCGCGTACACCGCGAAATGCTGAATTCTAATATTTCGGTATATTTATGTAAAACTCGCATAATCTTCTGGTTATGCGAGTTTTTTATGAGCTTTCTGTTTCTTTTCTCAAAATAAATCTTTATATTTGGACATACGCATTCGAGAGTGTTAACTAAAATAATACTATCATGAAAAAGCTCTATTTCTTTACCATGCTTTCAATAATGTTGTTGGCGGTAACAGGTGCGATGGCCCAGAAGAAAACAAAATTCCAGTTGGCCGATCTGAAAGGCATTTGGCAGCTTTGCCACTATGTGTCCGAATCTCCTGATGTTCCGGGATCTTTAAAGCCTAGTAATACGTTCAAGGTTCTGAGTGATGACGGACGAATTGTGAACTTCACGATTATTCCCGGTTCCGATGCTATCATCACGGGATATGGAACATGGAAGCAACTGACGGATGATTCTTATAAAGAGAGTATCGAGAAGAATATCCATCTTCCGATGTTGGACAATCAGGATAATATTCTGCAATTCGAAATCAAGGATAAAGATTACTTGCATCTGAAATACTTTATCAAGAACGATTTGAATGGAAACGAACTCAATGCCTGGTATTATGAAACTTGGAAGAGATTGGGAATGCCGGCCAAGTTCCCGGAAGACATCGTGAGATAGTCTAGTCTGTTTAGCTATAAAAAGAACATATATCCAACTAATTAAAATATAATTGAATTAAGGAACACTAGAAAATGAAAGAAAATGGTTATGTAGTACAGGAATATAAAGTTCCGGTGAAAAGGTACTGCCAGACAATGGATTTGAAAGACAACCCCGAATTGATAGCGGAATATGTAAAGCGTCATAGTGAAGCAGAGGCGTGGCCGGAAATCCGGGCTGGAATCCGTGAAGTGGGTATTCTGGAAATGGAGATTTATATATTGGGGACCCGTCTGTTCATGATAGTCGAGACACCGCTTGATTTTGATTGGGAGACTGCGATGGCGCGTCTCGCCACCCTGCCTCGTCAGGCTGAATGGGAAGCCTATATGTCTATATTCCAGCAGGCGGATGCAACAGCGACTTCAGCGGAGAAATGGCAACTGATGGACCGTATGTTCTATTTATATAAATAAAATACATTCCGATAAAGTGAACTGCGTACATTATCCGTGAAAGGATATATGTACGCAATTTTTATATATAGGCGCTAATGCCAATTTGCAATGTCGATAGCTTCCTTTCTGAGACGAGATTGTAAATAATAGTACTACATATACACAAAATCAAAACTTCTTTGGACGATATTAATACCTGTTGATAAGGAATCAATACTGAAAAAATAGATATATAAAGTCCGTCTTTCCGATAATCCCTACTTTTGTCACAAGTAATATCGATTAATTTTAATAGTATGAATCTACGAGAAAGTAACTTTCGCACATCGTTGACAATCTGGGGATTTACAGTTTTCTGTTCTTTGTTTTCCGTGCTGACTCTGGGGGCCCGAGAGTATTCTCCGGCTTGTATTCATGAGAATATGAGACAGACCCCTTATCCGCAAGAGTACCACCGACCCTATCTGAATCCGGCTCCTTTGTTGGTGCCGCAGCAGATGAAACAGGCGGATTTCCTCCAGTTTGCGCTATCCAAAGAGAAAGACTTCTCCGGAAATACGACAGTCGTTTCCAAACCTGTCCCCTGGTGTATGTTCAACCCTCATCAGATATTGAGCAGCGGAACCTGGTATTGGCGTTTTCGTTCGGTAAGTAAGTCCGGTGAGAATATGGCGTGGAGTCCTACTTATTCTTTCACGATAACGGGTGATATCCCCCAGTTTGTAACTCCCTCTTTCGAGGTAGTCCGAAAGAAGATAGTCGGAAATTCCCCTCGTCTTTACTGTTTCTTGGAAGATGACCTGAAGAAGTCGCGGTCGAAAATATATACCCATCCGGAATACAATCTGATGGTTACTTCCGGACGGGAAGGCCTGGCTGCCAACTATGCTACCGACACACTCGTATCCAATCATGTGTCTGCTATGGTTGTCCAATGTGAAAAGTTGCATACGGCTTATACTTTGCTCCAACGGGATGTCTATGCCGATAAGATGGCGCAGTTGGTCCGCTGGCTGCTTCCTTCCCCCGTAACCGACCGTCAGATAGAGAATGACTTTTATGCCGGTGATCTCGCCTATCTCCTTGCTTGTACATACGAGACCTGTTATGACCGTTTTTCTGTGAAGGAACGTGAGCAGATGGAACAACTGATGGAACGGATCATTAAATTCTATAAGCGTCGTTTCTTCGGTGGAACGGAAAATCATATCTTCGACAACCATTTGTGGCAGTTCACTTTCCGTCGTCTGTTGCAGACCTCCTTAGTGCTCTACGAAAAATCTCCCGAAGCGCGTGAGTTTTTTGAATACGCCTACGAGTTATGGACTTGCCGTGCTCCGGCCACAGGCTTCAACCGCGACGGTATCTGGATGAACGGTACTTGCTATTTCAGTGCCAATGCAGTGAGCTTATACTATATTCCGAGCCTTTTTTCTTATCTGGCCGACACCGATTTTCTGCAACATCCCTGGTATCGGGAGGTGGGGAAGGCAATGGTCTATAGCTGGCCGCCTCTTTCCCGGAGTGTGAGCTTTGGCGACGGTCATGAGCAGATGAACGATAAACCTTTGGTGATTCGCAGCGCTTTTGCTGAGTTTCTGGCAAGAGAAACCGGCGACCCTTATTCCGCTTGGTATACCTCCATTGACCAACGATATGAAATGGACGACGAGATGCGTTTGTACCGCATGGTACGGAGTGAATCAAAGAAACCGATAGCCGCACTTCCGGCCGATGAACCTAAAGCTGTCTGGTTCCGTGATACGGGGGAGATGATAGCCAATTCCTCCATGAAAGACTACCGTAATAACCTATGCCTGAGTTTTCATTCCAGCCCTTTCGGTTCCGGCAGTCATACGCACTCTGCACAAAATGCTTTCAACCTGCATTATCGGGGAGTACCGGTATACGGTTCCACCGGTTACTATATGAATTTCTCGGATGCGCATAATCTATTGTCTTATCGTCATACCCGTGCCCATAACACTTTGCTGATAGATGGCATCGGACAGCCTTTCACCACCAGAGCATATGGCAATATCGTGCGTGCGTTCAGTGGCGAACACATCTCATACGCTTTGGGTGACGCGTCGAATGCCTATTGCGGCATTAGCGAGTATCCGATGTGGGTTACGAATTTTGCCAAACAGCATTTGGAACAATCGGTGGAGAACGGATTTGGAGAAACTCCTCTGACTCTTTATAGAAGGCACATTTTCCTTTTGCATCCCGATAAAATCGTGATTTATGATGAGATGGAAGCCAAAAAGCCTGTCCGTTGGGATTGGTTGCTGCATAGTCCTGTAAAGTTTTCTATTGATGAACAGACCTGTAAGCTCGTTACCCGGAACGAAGAGAAACAGTTTACTTCGGTAGCGCAACTGTTCAGCCGACAAGATTGTAAGATTACACAGACCGATCGTTTTGTCGTTCCGCCAAATCAGGAGAATGCTGTTCGCGGGGAAGTCTTTACTAATTCATGGCATTTGACCGCAAGCTTTACTCCCGGTAAGCGCAACCGTATCCTGACTATCATTCAAGTACAGCCTGACGGTAAACAGGCTGTCGGAATACAAAGAGACGGCAATCTTTTTCAATGTGGCGACTGGACGATTGAAGCGGAACTGGATGTGAAGAAGCCGGCGAGTCTGTATATTACGAATAAAACCAATCAAGCAGTGTTCGGTTATGGAAAATCGTCTTTACTGATAAATGACAAATCGTACAGACCGGTTGATAAAACGGCCTCTTTGTTGTTTGACAAAATAGATGGCAATTGGCAGATGCAGGAAAGGATGGATAGAAAGCCACAGCTTACCGGAAGCAATCGATAAGAATACATTTAATCACTAAAGCTATTAATATGAAAATGAAAAGAAAGTTGTATGTAGCGGTTTGGGGAATGAGTCTGCTGACCGCTTGCAGCGCCCCCAAGACGGGTGCACCGGAATGGTTTGAGAATGCGGTAAAAACATCCGATCATCAGTTGCTCTATATGGCTGAACAATTGAAAGATGTACCGGATACAGCCTGTTTCCCGCGCTCAACCAAAGCGGACGGAAGCTATCGTTTGGAAAATGCGAAAGACTGGACAAGCGGATTCTACCCTGGCTCCATGTGGCTGGCTTACGAATTGTCGGGAGATGAGGCTTTGGCAAAAGAAGCCCGTCGGTACACCGACCGTCTGGAAGATATTCAGTATTATACAGGTAACCATGACATTGGTTTTATGATGTATTGCAGTTATGGGAATGCTCTTCGTCTGAAACCGGAGCCGAAAGATAAAGAGATCCTGATTAATTCTTCGGAAAGTCTTTGCGCACGTTTCAGTCCCGAAATTGGTCTGATTCGTTCTTGGGATTTCGGTGATTGGAGTTATCCCGTCATCATTGATAATATGATGAATCTTGAAATGCTTTTCTGGGCGTCCGAGCAAACCGGCAATTCCAAATATCGCGACATCGCCATTGCTCATGCCGACAAGACTTTAAAGAATCATTTTCGTGAGAATATGACTTCGTATCATGTGGTAAGTTATTCCGTTCCGAGCGGAAAGGTAGAGTCAAAGGGCACATTTCAAGGTTATGCCGATTCTTCCGCTTGGGCTCGCGGGCAGGCATGGGGAGTGTATGGCTATACCATGTGCTATCGCTTTACGAAAAATCCGGTTTATCTGGAGGCGGCACATAAGATTGCCCGCTTCATTATGGAGAACCGTCCTTCGGGGAATGATTATATTCCTTATTGGGATTATGATGCGCCCGATATTCCGAATGCTCCCCGTGACGCTTCTGCAGCGGCGGTTACGGCTTCCGCATTGCTCGAGTTATATGCTTATACGGAAGACCAGAGCCTAAGTGATGCGTATATTGAATATGCGGAGAATATATTGAAACAGTTATCCTCACCGGATTATCTGGCGAAGGAGAATGAGAATAAGGGATTTATCCTGATGCATTCTGTAGGCAGTTTCCCGCATGACAGTGAGGTGAATGTTCCGTTGAACTATGCCGACTATTATTATTTGGAAGCAATGAAGCGGTATAAAGACTTGAAGAAGTTTTAGTTAGACTATAGGTTTTAAGGTCCCCCGGTGCGAAGACCAAGGGCTTTCAGCGCACAAAACAGTAGCCTTTTAGGGAGCTGGGAAGTCGTCCCGTTATAAGGGGACAATGGTCACCTTATAGAGTGATGAATGGCACTTTGTAAGGTGACCATTGTCACTCTGTAAGGTGATTACCTTTTTTCAAGAGGAGAGAAATTCCTAAAGATACAAAATTAAATAGAGAAAAGCAAGAGTGGGGCAGAAAGAAATGGTATGTAATCAGTATCAGTATTTAGCGGTTTTGATGTATAAACCGCTTTTTATAGGATTTATTCGGATAAGAATGTTTATTAATAATTCTTTTGTAACCATACCCCCAGTAACTTGTCGGATATTTCATATTGATTCTGCTCTTGAGATACCAGATTCTTCTCCTGTAGCCCTTTGAGTGCTGCCTGTACGGAGCTTGGAGTGCTTAGCTTATACTTTTTGATAAACTTTCCGGAAGCGACTCCTGTTGCTTTTCGTTCTTTTCCGATGGCAATCAGTACCTCTTTTTGTTTTTCCGGAAGTCGGGAGAAAATCTCCTGATAGGTGAAATCTTGCATTTGAAGAATATTGGTCAAGGCAGTATCGTGTAAGGAGCGGTCGCATAATTGCCCTTTTCCGGTCAGTATGTATAGCTCATTAAACATAAGCTGTACATACCAAGTGTGTCCCTCAAAGAAATCATATACCTGTTCTATCAGTTCCGGTTCAATATTTTTTTCGTTTTCATGGAAGAGCCTTTCCACGAATGGCTTATATGCAATGAGCGGGATACTTTGTAGCTGCATCATGTTGACGCTTTGGTAGAAAGGACGGGCAGGACTGTTGAACATATTCATCATAATATGTTTTTGGCTTCCGGCAAAAATAAAATGAGCGTTCCGGCAATGCTGAACTTTGGTTCTCAAGATGGCTTCTACATTCTTTTCAGCATAATTGCCTATCTGTTGGAATTCATCAATGGCTACGATACAAGGTTTGTCTGCCTGCTCCAGATAAGCAAAGATTTCATCCAATATGGCTTCCGCCGCATGAATATCTCCCAGACCGATATCAAAAGTCGGTTCGCCTGTAATGGAATCTAACTTGAACCCTGCGCGTAGTGAAGAAATGACAGAGAAGAAGCGTTCGATAAATTTCATGCCTTTAGGCTTGAGTTTCTCAAAAATCTCTTTTCCGAGTGCAAAAACGAACTCCCGCAGGCTGGATGTGGCATAGATATCAATGAAGAATGTATGGTAATGTTCCTTTATTTCGTTTTGATAGAAGCAGTGGCGAATCAAGCCTGTCTTTCCCATACGGCGTGTAGAAATGATAACGACATTTCTTCCGTTCGTAATGTTGCGTATCAACTGTTCTGTTTCTTTTTCCCGGTCACAGAAATAATGAGGAGATATGTATCCGCCTACAATAAAAGGGTTATGAATGGCTGCCATACTGATTATTATAAATACAATTATTGCAAATATAATAATTGTATTTATAATAATGCTGTATCAGCCCCGATATTTAGTGAAGATTGGGGATAAACCGGGTAAATAGTGTCTTTCCGTTTTCCTGATGTTTCTTCATCCATTCGGCTAATAGCTCCCGATGCTGCCGGAGGATATCGGCATATTTCTTTTCGATGGCAAGGTTGCGCATTTCTCCGCGATCTGTCTCCATGTCATAGAGTTGTTCGCGATTTTTGCCGGTATCGTACAATACATATTTATATTGGGAAGTACGAAGCATCCATCCCCGCGTTGAGGCTGTTTGGGCAAAGCTCGTTTCTGTTACGATGTAAGGTTGGTGCTGCTTGTCGGCACTGCCGTTTTCTACGATAGGGCGGAAACTCACTCCTTGACGTTTGCCGGGAACATTGATTCCTGCCCAATCACAAATGGAGGGCATGAGGTCTACCCCGTTGTTGATAAGTTGGGGCAATATCTTTCCGGCATGCTTGCCTTTGGGCAGACAGACGATGAACGGGACATTGGCTACCTCTTCATATAGAACTGTTTTCTGATTCCATTGATGTGCTCCACAGCCGTCACCATGATCGCTGGTAAAGATGATAACCGTATTCTTCCATAAGTCCTGGCGGTCTAGCTCCGCAATGATTTTCCCTATTTCCGCATCTACGGTTTCTACCAGTCGATAGTAAGCGTTCCGGTAACGTCGCCAGTCGTCCGGCGTGTAGTCGTGAGTGGGATAGAGACGGTGGTTTTGTTTTTTCTCGAAAGCCAACGCCGTTGCATCGTACGGATTGACGGCAAAGTTAGACGGCAGTCCCGGACAATCCTCCAAGGCCGGTTCTTTGATGGTAGCATACGGAGTGTTCTGTTTGCGGGCATATTCGCAGATATTGTGTGGATTGTCGAAGGAAGCTACCAGAAAGAAAGGTTGGCCTTTCTTCTTGCGTTGCAGGAAAGAGACGGCTGCCTCCGCCAAGCCGAAATCATTGTGTCCGTGCAGGTTCTCGAAACCGAATGCTTGTTTGTCAGGCAGTGAGTTGGTGTGTACGTGCCACTTCCCGGCGTATGCGCAGGTATAACCGGCTTTGTTCATCAGCACACCGAGAGAGGTGGAGTGAAGTGAATCAGGCATAGGAGTCCCGTTTTCCAGCAGGCCGACTTCTCCGGGCATATATCCTGTAAACATGGCGCCGCGTGACGGACCGCTGAGGGGCATGGAGCAATAGGCGTTTGTAAAGCGGATACCCCGTTCCGCCAACTTGTCCATGTTGGGAGTGCGCAGATCGGTATTACCGGCACAGCTCATGGCGTTGGCCGTCTGCTGGTCGGTCATGATGTAGAGGATGTTCGGACGTTCTTGTGCCGACAATGCCGCAGGAAGCATCATACCGCAAAGTAATGTAGGTTTTAAATTCTTCATGATTCAATTTGAGGATTAATGTTTATGTTCACAAAGATAGGAGATTCCCGTATGAACGGAGTTCACTCTTGTGCAGACCTTGTTTGAAAGTCAATATCCGACTTTTGAATCCTATCGAAAAGCTTTTGATTTTGTCCATATCCTATTGTCCGAGTCCTATTGCTCCATATTCTTCCCCTGATTCTTGGCATACTCCGATGGCAGGCAACCTACATACTTCTTGAAGCTCGTCGAGAAATAGGACGGTGAACTGAAACCAATCTTGTTACTGATTTCAGAGATTGAATATCGTCCCTCAAGCAATAGTTTGCAAGCCTTGTTGAAACGGATACGGCGAATAAAGTTGGCGGGTGGCTCTCCCGATATGGAGTTCATTTTGAGATACAGTGAAGAACGGCTTATAAAGAGCTTTTCCGCTAAATCATCGGCAGTGAAACTCTCATCATCGATATTCTCTTCCACGATCTGTATCGCTTTGCTCATAAACTCCTCGTCCAGTGCGTTGGACGTCATTTTCGCCGTGTCAATATCAATCGTATTCGAATAATAATACCTTAACCGTTGTTTGGATTTCAGGATATTCGCGATTTTTCCTTTCAGCAAACTCATAGAGAAAGGTTTGGGGATATAGTCGTCCGCCCCGGTCCGGATACCGGTAGTCTGAGCTTCAATGCTACCTTTGGCCGATAAGAGGATGACCGGAATATGGCAAGTCTGCATATTCTTTTTAATCAGTTCGCACAACTTAATGCCGTCAATGCCAGGCATCATCACGTCGGAAAGCACGATGTCCACCTTTTGTTCCTTGAGAATCGCCAAAGCCTCCTCACCGTTTCCGGCAGTCAGTGTGGTGTACTTCGACTTGAAGTTGCTTTTCAGGTAGTCCACCATTTCCTTGTTGTCGTCGACCAACAGAATTGTTTCGGTCGTTTCTCCGGTGGAAGTGTCTTTTTCCTCTTCGTTGATTCCGTTTGTTTCGGAGAACTCTTCGCTTTCAACCATTGTGCCGGTTGTCGGCGATGGAGACGGTGTGATGTCACTGCGTTCTGTTCTCTGTTGATCTTGGTCGAGCAATTCCGTAGCGGCAAACGTATGCAAGTCAGCGGGGAGCTCGATGGAAAACTCTGTACCTTTATCCGGTTCGCTGGATACTTGAATCGTTCCGTGATGTTTTTCAACCAGACATTTTACGAGTGAAAGTCCGATTCCGCTTCCTTTCACGCTTTCGTTGGCTTGATAGAACCGCTCAAAGATACGTGCTAGTTTATCTTGGGGGATTCCGATTCCATTGTCCTTTACGCTAAATCCGAAGCTGTTTTCCTTTCTCCAGACGGAAAGTGTTATCTTACCACCGTTGCGGGTGAATTTGAAAGCATTGGACAACAGGTTGGTCAACATCATCTCTACGTACATCTTGTCTACCGGGAGTAAATCATCCTTCAGGTCGGACTGATATTCGTATGTGATATTTCGTTTCTGCGCATTCTCTTCGAACATGGTAAAGATATTCTTCGCCAGCTTGTCTACCTGATTCATAGCCACATGAATAGGCAATGCGCCTGATTCCGCTTTACGGAAGTCGAGCAACTGGTTGATGAGATGCAGCAGTTTGCGCCCGTTCCGGTAGATATACGAAAGTTTTTGCTGCTCTTGCAGGTCAAACTTGCTTTTCTCTTCCACCAGCTCTTCCAGAGGAGCCAGTATCAGGCTTAACGGAGTACGCAGCTCGTGAGACATATTGATATAGAAACGGACTTTCTCCTGACTGACTTCTTCCACTTTCATCCGTTCCAGATGCTCGATCTGCACTTGCATTTTCATTTTGGCGCGTGCGATAAAGAAGTAGAGTATGAAAGCGATTCCGCCCAAAGTGAGTAGGACGTAGAGTGTCTTTGCCCACCACGTCTGATACCACATGGGAGTGATATGAACGAAAAACTCGGTAGGAGTGAGGCTCCATCGTCCGTTATTGTTGCACGCCTTTACTCTGAATGTGTATTTTCCCGGTGGAAGATTGGAGTAAGTGACACCTCGTTGCGAGATAGCCTGAGCGGAAGAAATCCAGTTATCATCAAATCCTTCCAATTGGTAGGCGAAGAGATTACGTCTTCCGGAAAGATAATTGATAACGGAAAAGCGGATACTGAACGTCTTCCGGTTGGCGGGGAAAGACATCCCCAGCAGTTTTCCGTTGCTAGCCTGGAAGTATTTGGATACACCGTCCCTGATATTCGTTACCGGCTGGTTCTGGATGGTCGCTCCGGTAATGACGGCGTTCGGAGAATAGGGGTTATCGACAAACTGATAGGGGTTGAAATAAGTGATACCTTTCAGACTTCCCAAATAAATAATACCGTCTTTGGTCTGGCACGCTCCGTATGTATTGAACTGGTTGTGGCTGAGTCCGTCCTTGACGCTATAATTGAGGAAAGTTTGTTCCGACGGGTCAAAGCAGGATAGTCCGTGATTGGTAGTGATCCAAAGCCGTCCCCGTCCGTCTTCCAGAATACCATAGATAAAATTGTTGGGTAGTCCGTCGTAGGTGGAATAACGGGTGAGCGGTCGGGGAGTAGTATTGTCAGACTTGTACAGGCCTACCGAAGAACCGATCCAGATATGGTGATTGCTATCCTCATGGATACAAAATGCCTGTACCAGTGCCGGAAACCGGGAGGTCTCATCTTTCCATTCCTCCAATTTGCCGTCGGCATATACAAACAGGCTTTCTTCAGTGCCAATCCATATCCGCTCCTTGCTGTCGCGATAGAGAACGGAAATGAGCATATTGTTTAAGCGCGGATGTTTTTGCGCTAGCGGGTGTAAAGAGAGAGAACCGGTCTTTTTGTTGAATTGATACAATCCGATGATGGCGCCTACCCAGATAGTTCCGTCTTGTCCGTCGAGCAGCGAATAGCAACTGTTGTTGAACGAGACAGCTCCCGGAAATGTGTAATTCTTTATTTGTCGGGTGCGGGTGGACAGATAGCTTAACCCTCCTCCATGACTCCCTATATAAACGCCATCGTCGTCGGGAAGTACACATTTGATATTGTCCGACTGCAATGCGTGTGCATCCTTGCGGTTGGCCCGGAAGACGGAGAAATGGTTGGTGCGGCGGTTATATTCATTTAGTCCGCCATCGTTGGTTCCGATCCATAGGTTTCCTGTAAAGGGATCTTCTACAATGCAACTGACCGTATTGTCACTAAGTGAATTTTTATAGGCGGAATAAGTCATGGTGTCAAATGCCGGTGCCATAGCATGATAGTAGCTCAGTCCTCCGTAGAATGTCCCTACCCATATGCCGCCTTGATTGTCTTTCAGAAGAGAACGTACGGAGTTGTGGCCTAGCGAGTTTCCGTTTTCATGGGAGAAGGTGTATTTTTCCATTGCTTCGGTTTCCGGTTCAAGGATAAACAACCCGTTGATGGTTCCGATCCACAGATTCCCCTTGTCGTCTTGCGCCAGAGTGCGTACAGTTCCTAACGGCTCTTTTTGTTGTCTGTCTGTATATGGGTAGTGTTTCTTTATCTGGAATTTGTCGTCCATGCAATATACTCCGTTTATAAAAGAGCCCATCCAGTAGACACGTTTTCTGGGATCGTAGACGATGGAGGAGATTACTTCGTTTTTCAGTTCCGGAAGCAGCCGGACTATGGAGTTATCTTGTGGCAGGTAATGGTAAATACCGGTGTGAGTACCCAGCAGAACCTCGTCGTTTGCTTTGCGGATGGAATAAACGGTTGTTGCTTGCAGGTGAGGATGTAATTGCATCAGTCCGGTCTTCTTGTCAAAGACCGCCAGTCCGTTGTTCGTGCCAAGCAAAAGCTGTTGCTTGTCTTTGAGTTCCTCAATGGCAAAAATCTGTACAGGCGTTCCTTCGGGTAAAGTATAATTGGTGAAGTTGTTTCCTACGATATTGTATCGCGATAATCCAGTCAGAGTTCCTACCCATACCGTGCCGTCCGCATCTGTGTAGAGAGAGTATATATGACTGTTGCTGAGGCTGGTACTGTCATTCAGATCCTTATGAAAGGGGGCGAATCGGTAACCGTCATACCAATTCAGCCCATCCATTGTTCCTACCCAGATTTTTCCATTATGGTCTTGCGTCAGGGCAAGAACAGTACTTTGAGACATTCCGTCGTTTACCGAAAGTCGTTTGAAATGAATACGACTGGAATTATGGGCTGCCGCTTGGCAGAGAGACAAACAGCATAAGAGACAAATGCTGAGCAGGATGTTTGCGGGCATATTTCGGTTCTTCATAAACGTTGGATAATCAATGTGATTACTGATAAATGCGAAGGTAAAGATAAACATCTTTCATTCAATAGCCAAACATCGTATCGAAATATTGCTTTATCCTGCTCGTTTGCATGGTATTTGTTATTGCGCCATCCGGGTGGAAGCCGGTATATAGTCAGTTTGTTCCGTTACACCGTATTTCCCGTTCGTTTCGTCATAGAGTAGCGAAGAAGAAGCGTATCTACGCAGATAAGTGCTTCCTTCGATTGTCGGGTTACCCGGAGAATAACTGAATACGGTAGGAGTGTTACGGTTAGTCACAATCAATTCTGCCGGTTCCTGCGGATTAAGGATAGCTGTTATGTCCCAGTCGCCACAGTAGAAAGTATCTCCCTGACGGGTAATTGCGGGTACCTGTTCCGTATTCGAAGCTATTTGGATAATGGTCAATATACGGTTCCGTTCGCTTTGCGCGAAAGTACCGGTCAAATGCCATAAGGTTGGATATTGGGGATCAGGCGTTTCCGTTATCGGTATAATGGTCTGGTCGGTTTGCGAAATATCGGAAGATATGTCGCTGAATTGAGAAACTTTAGTATAGAACCCTTTTTCCGTATTTGCTGTCTTCCAACTTTTGCGGGTGTTGTCTATAGAGAATGGGGTGGGACTATGCAACAGCCATTCCCATTGTACAGGCTCGTTTGCTTCCAGTTCGTCGTAGATGAGCATGGTCTGCGGATAAAGTACCAGTATGTGACGTTTGTATTTTTTCAACGGAGTTTTACCGAAACCGTTTTCCGGAGTTTGAGCAATGCCTGCGCTTGCGAATAAATCGGTCCAAGACTTCTCTTCACTGATACCGTTATAGGCTTTCGATGCGTCTCCCAGACAATAAGCGATGTGATTTCCGCCTATGGCCCTCAGTACTTGTCCGTATCCCGTCAAGGAATAAGGTTGTCCGATACCATTCACCAGAATGCTGTTATGACCGCGCGTGTGCCGATACCACAGCAGATTGTAGGGAGTGTTGTTGGCTCCGATGTAATAGCCGCCGTTTCGGAATACGTCATGACCTCGATAGAGCAAGGTGAAACTGTTCTGATCGGCAACGGCATGGCTGTTGGACCCGAATGTACTCGAACGGAAAGCGAGTGAGAGGTTATTGTCTATATGCTGTAAGTCCGAGTGGATGGCCACCTCTCCTGCATCTTTATACCATAGTAACTTGGGAGAATAAGACGGCAACTCCTCTCCCGAATAAATTTTCGGACTGATCATACGATACAGACGCATATCTACGTCTGTGACTAATGTCTCGTCGCATTGCTTGGCATACCAAGAGGCGTATGCGTCCCCCGTCTCCCGTGCGAGGAAGTCGGCGAAAGCTACCCGTTGCCGGTCGGGGGTACTTGCTTTCTCGTTGCCGTCTCCGAAGCTGGTACTCTTGGATTGAGGAGGCCAGGCGTATACAAGTGCCTGACCGGCATTCCGATACCACGGATGAGTAAGGAAATTACTGCCTGTCAGTGTGGAAAACAGCGACGGCATATAAAAAAGAGTTTTCACATTGGCGGTGAAGTATCCCACACCGTTTTTCCAAAGCCCGCTACGGTTGTATCCGGCGTCCGGAGCGCGGGCTGTCCAAAGCTCGTAATAATATTCAAGCATTTCGGAGCATTCTTCCGTATATGCGTCTTTGTCGAACAGGACGAGTGCGGACTGGAAGAGAATGCGCATATTGTGTTGCCAGAAGTGGTTATCGAAGAAGCGGTTTTCCTGCATTCCCCGATACATCTTATAATAGTGGCGGGCAATCTTCATCAATAGCTCTTCAATATCTCTTTTCTCCTCTGCGGAAAGCTCGTTGAAAGCGATGTCGTATATTTCGATAAAGATAATGGCAATGTTGGTGGAGCCGAAGTTGGTTGCGAACAGCTCTTTATCGGTGAGACTTGGAAGCTTTTGTCGCATATATCTTAGAATCTCTTTCATCTTGTCCAGATACTTTGTATTCTGCGTCAGATGATAGGCTTGATAGAGCATATCTACATGGAGCTTTATGTCTTCGGTGCTCTCAAAGTCGAACGGGTTGGGATAGGCGGTAGTATAATCGATCCCTGCTGCGGTATTGGCACGTCCGGTCAGAGCCTTATATTCCCGGTGCTTGGAGGCGTTTTTGCGTGCCTGTTCCAAGTAGTTGTCCAGAAAACAGTATAAACGGGGATGGGTGTGGGGGATATTAAGAAAGAATGTATCGAAAGTCGGTGTTACAAATTTAGGAGTGTCATCCTTTATCTCGAATGAGTAGGTAGCGCTCCAGGACTGTGGCGTGCCGGAGACGATGGAACGGAAACGCCAGTACCAGGTACCGCTGTTCATTATTTGGTGTGGATTGAACATACACCACGGCTTTGGTTCGGACACGATGGTTTCCGCATCCGGAAAGTCTTCTTTTTGTGAGAGGGAAAATTGAAGCTGCTCTCCGGTCATCATATCTTGGGGCACGATGAACGGGGCAGGGTTAATGAATATTTCATTGTCCGCTTTGGGGTATGGCTTCTCGCGAATCTTGTCGTGCCATGCATCGGGAGATTCGGTACTGTCGGCTATTTCTTTGTTGTCTGTCATGGGGAGGGAATCATCGCTGCATGAGGTAGCTAATATCCCTGAACAGATAAGGACGTAAAAGAGGTCCCGGAAGCGGAAGTATGTTTTCATAAGATGGTTTGATAAAAAGTGAATGAAAAGAAGTAAAGGATAAGCAAGGCATTGGGGGGCCTTGCTTATCTTGACTTGATTATTGTGTTCGCTTTTGACTGTTTATTCTAAAATGGTGAGGATAGGACGGATTTGTCCTTGTACACCGGCTTTGTCGGGGGCTGTGTTGAAAATGGGCTGAATTTTGGTATTAGCGTCCAATACATTATTAGTAAGTGTGATAGGACTGATGGATTTGTTGCTGACACTGCTGGAAAGTAAGTAGCGTGCCGATGTTGTGGTATGAACAAATAGGTTAGCGCCTTCTATTGCGTTTATGGCATTGACAAATGTCTCGTTTTTAGCAGTCTCTTCGAAACCATAATATCCGATTGTCATTTCTTTTAATTGATTGATGGAAGGTATGTACCATCCGCTTGACTTTTCAGGAGTAGGCGTATTTGTTTTGAAAGCAAGGTATTTCTCAATTACGGGATATTTGTCTGTATTATTGGTATAACGTTCATCTGCAAAAAACGCCTTTGTATTTTCATATCCAGTTTTGTTTAACTCCATTCCTGTGAAATCAATATCACTACCTTTAGCACAAAATTCCAGACGTGTATTAGTCGGTGCGCTTTCCAGTGCGACTACATATCCTTTAATAGCCGTATATTCGCTACCGTAGTTAGATGCTACATCTCCATCCAATGGTGTTGTTGCGAATACGATACCGACACACGGATTCTCTGCATCCTCTTTCAATTCTGCGGAATATGTACCGTCTTTATAATAGAAATCACCAATTTCCGGATTTACTGTCGGTACGACAGGCTCGAGGTCTCCACCGTCTATGTCCGGATTCCATTCTCCGAAGTCTGTATCAATTTGTGTGTTTGCAGAAGATTCCGCTATGAAATATCCTCTGACTTGTGTACGTGTATTCTTCTTAACAGGCACATTGGCGGGGATAGCAACGGTGCCCCCATCCTCTGTTACAAAAGTCAGGGCTATTTCTCCTAAAACATCGTCTTCTGCGAAGACATAACAAGAGAAAAGTTGCAAATCGGTTGTCTCACCGGTAGTCTCGCCTGTTCCGATTGGTTCGGTGGCTGACATGATGGCGTCAATCATCTCCGTAGAAACCTTGCCTGTTGAAACATTAAAAGCGGCTGGAATCTTCTGGCTGACAGCTACTGTCTGGCATTTGTCGAAGTTTGCCTTGCTCTTGTCCGAAACAATCAGTTTGGCGAACGGGCGGGTCAGGGTGACATTCAGCGGGTTCTCTAAAGAAGCTTGGCTCTTTTCAAAAGAACCTTGACCGGAGAAAGCGTCGCAAGCGTCACTATTGTAGAGCAGGCTTGCATCTTTGATTGTGACTTTGGTAAGGTCTTCCGTATTGTAGAACTTGTCGGCGTAGCGTCCGGTTACTTGGTCTTTGCTTTGTCCCTCAGCGGGGATAAAGTCCGCCCACATCATATAATTATAAGTCCCGGCGTTTTCGAGTGCAAAGGTGAAAGAAAGCTTTCCGTTAGTGGCTTCGGTTCCTAATTTTTCTTCCCGATAGACCTGATTACCATCTGCATCGCTGATTTCGAGGATACAACGCAGGTAGTGGTCGGTCACTTCGGGGATAGCACGTGTTTGTGCAAATTCAGAGGGTAATTCAGCCGAGATGTTGACTAAATTGTTAGAGCTACTTGAAGCTCCCGGAGCTTCTTCTTGGCTACATGCGGCAAACAGCCCCATGAGCAGCGTGATTGCGAAATAAATAAAGTTCTTTTTCATAATGGTAATGATTAAAGTGTATTATAATTATTATTCGGTTGGAGTGATGGGAGTAACATCGATAATGATGTCCTCGTCCTCAAAGTCAGGATCGAAATCAATACCCGGACTGGCGGTCATAAAGTGTCCCCGTATATTGGTCTCCTTGTTCCGTTCATAGGGTATTTTCAGATTTTGGTAGCGTGCCACGACTTTCTTGCTCTCATTGGTTATCTCGATGGTCACCGGGACAGAAGCTGTGCTCTCGTTATTGATGAGCAGATAGTCGAATCCGATAGTGAACTCGTCCTTGTTCTCTAATCCTCGTAGTGTTGCTAATTCAACCGTCTTGTTATATTCCATATATTGCAGGGAACGCTTCAACTTTCCGGTGAGTGCATCGAATGCGGTGGGCAGATAGTAGTTGTACTTCACGGTAATAGTAAACTTCTTTCCCGTGATTTCTTTCTTGTCCACTTTCTGTAGGAACTTTTCGACATCTGTGGCTATCAGGTTGTAGCGTGCCATCGGACGGATCATTTCGATATCTGTCGGCACGGTGACATTCCATTGGTCACGATAGGAGCTTAAATCCAGCGAAGTGCTTCCGTAAAAAGCGTCATAATACTTGGAGTTGGCTTTATAAGGAGTGGCTCGCATGATAAATCCTTTGTCTTCCGCATTGTAGAAGAGTTGGTAAGTGTCTCCTGTTTTACCTGTATAGTCCGCCCATACGGCAATCTGATACTTGCGGGCGTGGAGCTTCAGTCTGACGGGTATGCTGATGGTGGTTTCTCCTGTCTGCACCTTTTGGAAAATAACTTGCGACGCTACTTTCTGTGTACCCTCATAGGCAGAAACCGTGAAACGATGCAGGAATTCAGTTTCTTCTTCCGCACGGGTGTTGCGGCTGATGTCTATCGGGTCGAAGGGTGTTTCCAAAATCAGGTTGGTCATGATATTGACAGCGGTAGGGTCTACTCCGATTTCTCCGTCAGCCGTCAGCTCCGGATCTTCATGAATACAGCTACTTGCAAATACCGGCAATAACAGCAGGCAACCCAGCGTACGAATAATAGAGGTATATGTATTTCTTTTCATAATCGAACTGGCTTAAAAGTGATAAGACAATGACAAACCGAGACGGGTAATCCCCCAATAGTTACGGCTTCGGGTTTCTATTTGAGCTCCGTTGTCTATATTATAATAGGTGTTGTACTTCATATTGGCATATCCGGCGCCTAAGGTAAACTCCGCTCCCCAATGGCGGGATAAGGGAAGCTTATATCCATAACTTACACCTGCTCCCAATAGTGGGCGGCCGGTATCCTGATAACGGTTCTCGTCCCATTTCACATTGAAGAATGCCATGTGGGCGTGTACTCCGAAGAAATGGCCTGTTCCGGCTTTTTTCAACCACCAGCGTCCTTCGGGCTGGATAGCGAAGGTACGGACTGCGTGTTCGCTACTGATATCCCAGCCACTGAACATGACGGGCAGTTCAACGGAAATATGTTTGCTGCACTGTATTTCGAATGCAAGGTTCGGCACAGCAATGGCATCGTAGGCAATATTCGTTTTGAGTGCCATATAACGTTCGGGAACTTTGCGTTGCCGAGAGACTTTAGTCTTAGGTTGCCGGGACTCTTTTTTCGCTTCCTTTTTCTTAGGAGAATCGTTCACAACTGTTTGCCCTTGTCCGGTAACGGGCTTGAATACGATTTCTTTTTCGCTCGCCGATGTCTGTATGCGCGGGCGTTTCCCGTTTTGTTTCTGCGGTTCCTGCGGGTGTTGTGTTCCTTCAGACGGAGAACCCGCCATTGCTGTCAGAGAGCAAAGTAGCAACAGGAAGCCTTGTACCAAGTATCTTTTTGTTTTCATATCTTTCAGGTTGTTTTTAGATTTCCAGTTCAGGCAATTTGTCTACTAAAGTCGTTTCGTAACCGTCTTCGCGTACGATGGTAGCTCCGCCTTTATAAGTAATGTTCACATCTTCCCCTTTTCGGGTGGAACGGATGAAGAAAGACGGAGTGCCTTCTGATGATATGTTCACTTTGATAATCCAGCTACCTGTCTTGATACGTCCGTCGGGCAGTATCTGCGGGTCGGCGGCAGGCTTGTTCAGCGCATGTGTGTTGATGACCGTTGCGAAGCGATATATTTGTTTCTTTTCGGAAGTAGCCTTGAAGTGCCAGTGGTTGGGGTAAGGAGCGAACTTACCGTTTGCATCCGCCCGTAGCCAGTTGACGGCGGGAACGAAGAACTGACTGGTGGTATCCGTTTTCAATGCACCGCTTGAAAAGAGGTAAGCGTCGGAAGCGCCGTTCTTGTTGGTGGCCTGTATGTGTACGAACTTATCTTTCTTGGTAACACTCATCGGCTTGATGACTGTGTGCAACAGATAATCCCAAGTGACAGGCTTGTCCGCTTCCAGTTCGTCGTAGATAAACATCAGTCCCGATTTGCCTAAAGCAACCGTATGTCGTCTGAAAGTTTTCAGATGATTCTCGTCCCAGCCGTTGGCGGGAGTATATTCAATGCCGCCCTCTTTGCCACGTTCCAGCCAAAGGGGGGAAACCTCTTTTCCGTACGCATTGGAAGCGTCACCGAGCACATAGCCGATTTTCTCGCCTACATAATAGCGTGGAATCCAGCCATAACCCTCTGTACCGATACGCTGCCCCATACCATTCACGAGGATTGTGTTGTGAGCGCGGGTGGAACGGTGGCAAAGCATACTATGCTTGTCTACAAAGGCGATGTGATGACCGCTGCTGTAGAAGAGCGAGTTTCCTCCGAAAAAGGTGTTGAACGCATTTTGGTTGGCTATGGCGTGTGACGTGCTGCCGTAAGGACTGCTGCGGAAGCTGAACATGGCGTTGCTGCCTACGCGATCCCAGTTGGTCATGAAAGAGGCAAGACCGCTCTGAGGAAAGACATATCCCATCGGGAGTGAGGTGAGTCCTTCTCCTGTCGGCAAAGGTTTGTCACATTGGAGACGGAACCATGCCAGGCTACCGGATTTTACGGTTATAAGACGCTTGTGATAGTCGGGAGTAGTGGCGACGCGACGTACATAATCGGCTGCGTATGTATTGCCGGTTAGTCGTGCCAATGCGTCCAGATAGCCTACACGAATCGAATTCGGTTTTAGGTTGCCTTGATGTCCGCTACCGTTTCCTCCGGATTTGGAAAAAGGAGGTTGCTGGTACATGGTGTACATGACAGAACCTTGATACCATGGATCACTGAAGAAATCGAAACCGGTAACGGTACTGTAAAAGTAAGGAACTTCGATGAGTGTGCGGAAGTTGACAGCGAAATAACTGTCGCCATTGTGCCAGGCACCGTCCTTGTTCAGACCGGGGAATCGTGCCAGCCATACATTGTAACAGTAATCCGCCCATACCGTTGCTTCGGGAAGATCACCATACACGCTGAATGCGGCGAATGTGAAAATGCGAAGTGTCATTTGCCAGACATGGTTGTCAGCAATATGGTTCTCCAGCCGGTTGTTGAAGTTCGCATAGAACTCACTTCCGCGTCTTTTTATTTCTTTCAATAAATCCTGTTTTTGCGGCCCGGTCAGCAGATCATAGAATGAGTCGTATGCCAGTGAACTGAGTGAAAGCATAGTAGCGGCATTGAAGTCCCCCATCACGTTTTTGTTTTTATCCCAACTAAGCATTTCCATGATGCGTTTGATAGCCTCTTTGCTGTAACGGGTATCTTTGGTCAGCAGGTAGGCGCGTATCAGGAGTTCCACGTTACCCTCTTCTTTGTCGATGATGCGGCGGCTTTCACGGGTTAGCATGGCGCTGCGCTGCATCTCGCTCTTCAGTCCTTTGGCAAGGTCGGCTTTGATGTCATTAACGGATTGCATCGGAATTGTCAGAACCTTGTCTGCACGTTCCAGATACCATTGATGTTCGGGCTTGGACTTGCTGTTGTTCATAAAGTCCGTCCATTTATCTTTCTGTACCAGGATGCGCGGATGATTCTTAGGCAAACGTGTCTGCATCGTCTTGAATGATGGCGGACAGAATTTGTCCGGATTGGCTTTGACGGTGAATTGCAGGACAGGAGACCATAAAGTATTTCCGTCTTCTACATATCCGTACTGCCAATACCATACACCGGCGTCCAGATCCTTTTTCGGGTTAAAGAAAGGCCAACGGCTTTCCACCTGCACAACATTGCTCTTCATAGCTGCATCCTGTGAATAGCGTAACTGGTATTTCAATTGCGCCTTGTCTATTTTCTTCTTGGTGGATTTCATTCCGTCCAATACCTCTTCGGAAGTATCTACATCTGCATGAAGCGGCCATTGGAACGAAACGGCACGGTCGTTTACCGTCGCTTTGTCCAGCGGGGATGGGGTGGAGCGCATCTCGTGCATGAGAGTTACCTCGTTCAACTTGATCCGTGCGGACTTTTGCTGTGCCTGCATTCCGGAGATTGCCGCCAGGCAGCAGAATAGTATGGTGCTAACTGATCTTTTCATGGTACTATTAATAATTAGGGTTGTTCTTATTTTCTAACAGCGGGTTCAATTGCAATTCATCCAATGGGATTGGGAACAGTTCGTGCTTTCCTTTTTGGAAATTCTCTCCGGCAGGGTAGGCGGTTGTGGTACTTGTGTTCACTTCCGAACGGTTGCCAAACAGCGACAAGGCATCTTTGATAATGCCCCAACGGATAAGGTCGTATTTGCGTTGTCCTTCAAAAGCTAACTCAAAGCCACGCTCCCAAAATAATGCCGTACGGAACTTGCCTGCATCATCGCTGTCGGAAATAAACCGTAGCTTGTAGACTTTCTCTTTCATCAGTTCCTGATAGTTCTCCGTTGTGATTTCCCGCGCACCGGCACGTCTGCGCACACTATTGAGCAGTTTCCAGGCTTCGGCGGTGTTTTCTGTCTCGTTATAGGCTT
>ENA-ORUA01001124-ORUA01001124.1-human-gut-metagenome-genome-assembly--contig:-NODE-1124-length-25832-cov-11.314505_pt1 | contig 25832 bp, 20 predicted proteins | sample MGYA00242076_ERZ509201 | MGnify/ENA primary metagenome ERZ509201 (study PRJEB26280, sample SAMEA2338863) | human gut metagenome | biome: human gut; feature: human-associated habitat; material: faeces...
AGATTGTCCTTGGAATTTTTGATCTGGATCTGCCATGTGATATCCGGGATATCATTGCAGATATAAAGAACCTTGCAGAAACAGACAGGGTAAGATGGGATCTGATCGGAATGCTTGCACTTGACCTTATCGGTCTGATCCCGGTAATAGGAGCACTAAAGTATTCGGATGAAGTCGGAACACTGTTTAAGAATGCTGGAAAAGTCAGTGTTGTTGCAGAAGGCGCAGATGGTGTTGGAGCAGTAGCAAGGCATGCAGATGAGGCTGGAGCATGGCTGCAAGGGGTAAAGGTGTTCAGGTATTCGGATGAGACAGCCGAAGCAGTGGCATCCGGAGAAAAACTGTTAAAGGAAAGCCAGACAGTATACGAATCATTTGCCGATATGATGTCACCAGATGATGCAGCAAAGTATCTGGATTTTCTGGAGAATGGAAGCAAAGAAGGATTGACAAGTGCCGAGCTGGCAGGAGTGGAAAAGGCAGATGCATTGCTGGTATCCCAGAAGGTTGAATATGAGGATGTATGGGATTTAAGGAATGCAGGTGATTTGCTTGAGAGTGGTAAATATTCAACTCAAATTAGTCCCGAAATGGAGAAAAAAATATTAGAAGGACAAAGAAAAAGCCCTGTTAAAAATGAGGTGATAGGAGGACATTCTCCCCAGATTAATAATAGCAATGATTTATTTGCAGTGGAAGAACTGTCAGTCAATGCAGATGGAACTAGAAATATAAAGTTTGTAAAAGATTTACAAGATGGCAGTATTTCTAAAATTAAGAAAAGTACTGTTTTTCCAGATTCATGGAGTGATTCAAAGATTATTGATACTATAAAAGAGGTTGGAGATTCTCCTTTCATCTCAGTTCGTGGAAGAGATGGGGCAACATGGCATAGAAAAATTGTTGATGGTGTTGAAGTTGATGTAATAAAACTTGGAAATGATGTAATATCTGGATATCCAACTGGAAAAATTAATGCACCAAAACCATCAGGATTTTAAGAAAGAGGTGATTGTATGTATAGAGAGTTAGATAATTTATTATCAGAGGAATCAACAGTTGATTCATGGTACGATGATGGATTTCTTATTGCACAAAGTATTATGAATGATTTTTCAAAGGATGATTGGGAAAAGCTTTCTAATGATATATTGAATAAAGACTTAGAATGGAAAAAAAAATTAGTATATTGTCTTGATAATCAAATAATCCAAGAGGAACTAGAGATAATAGGTAAATTGCTTCATACAAAGGATGATGAATTACTAGAAATGTGTATTGATACATTGCGTTCATTTGATAATGAAATGGGACATTCATATATAAAAATGCATCCAGAAATAATAAAAGAAGCTAAAGAAAGAATGGATACTGCAGGAAATGCTACAAAAAGAATGTTACAATGCTTTTTGGAAGTGTTTAATATTCTTTAAATTGGGGTTGTATTTTCGAACTCCCAATAACATACAACTCCTGCACATCTATTAATTAATCATCATGACTGCCCAGAAGCAATCAAGAAATCCATAATGTTAATTATTAGACACTAGCAAAATTTTGCCGAGTTGGGTATACGAAAGGACATTGTGAATTTAATATGCTGATGTAACGCACTCTTAGCAACAAAAAACGTTGCAAAAGGGTGCGTTTTTCTGTGAAATTTTGCTATAAATGGTAAGGTTTTTTATAAAACTCAGTCTTACAAGCGGTATTTCAGATATAAAAATTGTTCAAAAAAGCAGTAATCCCAAGGAAGATGTTTTTTATTTTGGCGGTAGTGGAATGAGATGTATCTCCGCATATTCTGAATAATGCATTTAGACTAAAGTGTCGGACAAAGTTTTCAGACTGTACTTGAAATCCTTACAATATCAGCATTTTTGCGAATGTAGAAATATAGTTGTTCCACAGAACTGATGTTTTGACAAGTCCTTGAAAACCTTATATTATCTGATTTTACGTAAGAAGCATCGAATCCTGTATTATTATTTTGATACGAGGTTTTATGTTAATTTTCTTCATGTGTGGTGGCATAAGAAGGATATCCGTTTGCTCATTTTTATAGCACAGAACGGTAGTGTAAAATAGTTTGTGTTTTTGGTAAGAAATGGCTCCTTTTTGGTAAGAATTCAGATATGACAATTTTTATAGAAAAGGAGTATTTTTATGGCAGTTGCAAAGGAACAAATTCGACAGATTATCTCAGAAAACAACATTAGCAGCGTTGCAGATGTATACACGCTTCTGAAAGATAGTTTCAAAGATATCCTGCAGGAGCTGATGGAGGCGGAACTGGATGCAACCCTCGGTTATGAAAAAAATCATAAGGGAGATCTGCAGACAGACAATAAAAGAAATGGTCACTCCACAAAAAACTTAAAAAGCCAGTACGGTGAATTCCAAATTGACGTACCAAGAGACCGGAATGGGGAGTTTGAACCAAAGCTGATTCCTAAATATCAGAGGGGTATTTCCGGGATTGAAGAAAAAGTAATCTCTTTGTATGCACGTGGTATGAGTACACGTGACATTCATGATCAGCTTCAGGATCTTTATGGAATTGAATTATCAGCTGAAATGGTCAGCAAGATCACAGATAAGATTCTCCCTCAGGTCAAGGAGTGGCAGTCCCGTCCTCTGAACCCGGTGTATCCTTTTGTCTTTATGGATTGTATTCATTACAAAGTCCGGGAGGATGGCAGGATCTTAAGCCGTGCTGCTTATGTTGTTCTTGGTGTTACAGTGGAAGGGTACAAAGATATCCTCAGCATCACAGTAGGAGCCAATGAAACCAGCAAGTTCTGGCTTGGAATGCTCAATGATCTGAAGAATCGCGGAGTAAAAGATGTCCTTTTCTTCTGTGTAGATGGGCTTCCGGGCTTTAAAGAAGCCATTCAGGCAGTCTATCCGCAGGCAGAGATCCAAAGATGCGTCATTCATATGCTACGTAATTCTTTCAAGTATGTAAACTATACTGATCTGAAAAAGTTTTCTTCGGATTTCAAAGCGGTATATAATGCTCCGAATGAAACAGCAGCTTTATCAGAATTGGAGAATATTAAGGAGAAATGGGGAAAGAAATATCCCTATGCTATCAGCAACTGGGAAAATAATTGGGAAGATGTAAGTTCCTTTTTCCAGTTTTCAGACGACATCAGGCGCATTATGTACACCACAAATATCATAGAGGGATTGAACCGTCAGTACCGGAAAGTTACGAAAACCAAGAGTGTATTTCCAAGCGATACAGCATTGGAAAAGATGTTGTACCTTGCCAGTGAAAATGTAGTCAAAAAATGGACGCAGAGGTATCGGAACTGGGATCAGGTATTGAATCAGCTGATTGTCCTGTATGGAGAACGGCTTACCAATTATCTGTAAAAGGGGAAGGAACCCACTACCGCTACAACCGGGACCATCAGCTTTTGGCCATCCATTACCCCGATGGGGGGACAGAGCGGTTTATCCGGGATGGGGCAGGAAACCGGATCAAGCATATCCTGCCGGAGCAGTACGACCCGGCCACCGACGACGGGGCAGGGTATGGCTATACCTACGATGCCGAGGACCGGCTGACCCGGGTTACGGGGCCGTCGGGGGAAGTGGTGGCGGCTTACGTATACGACCGGATGGGCAACTGCATCGAAAGGAAGGATGCCCTGGGGGGCTGCCACTACTATGCCTACGAGCTTAGAGGGAAGCGGATCCGGGAGCTGCATCCCCTGGGGGAAGGGGGCCAGCCACAGGAGGCCAGAGGGCCCCAGCCCTATCAAAGAACCGATTACCGCTACGATAAGAACGGCAACCGGATTCAGGAGATTCGCTATGGGGGAAGCTATACCAAAGAGGGGGCAGCTCTTACAGGCAGGAAAGGACCTGACCCTGACCTTTGCCTATGATGCCCGAAACCGGCTAATCCAGATCCAGGACAGTACCGGGGCAAGGGTTACCTATGGCTACGATGCCAGAGGCAACCGGCTAAGGCAGGAGCAGGGAATCGAGGCCGGAAAAAAGGCACAGGAAGGGGAAGCGGCAGAAGGCTGCCCGGGGGGAAAACGGATAAACTATGCCTACGACCGAGCCGGCCGGCTGGTGAGAAAGAGGGAGCTGCTGGACAGCGGTATTGCGGGGGAAAAGAAGGTATGGGCCGAAACCGCCTATGCCTATGATGAGAACGGTAACGGTAACTGTATCCGCATCCGGACCCCGGAGGGCTATGTGCTTCACCGTTTCTTTGATGACCGGGACCGGCTGGCCCGCCAGGTGCTGGAGGACAGGGAAAACGATATCCGCCTGTTGACCCGTTTTTCCTACGACCGGGGAGGGAATCTTATTCAGGTGGTGCAGCAGGGAAGGGAAGGCCAGCGGGAGCTTTCCTGCACATATGACTTAAAGGACCGGCTGACCGGGGTAAAGGAGCTGGGGGGGCCGGTGTTTGGCTATGGTTACGATCGAAACGACAACCGGATCCAGCAAAAGCGCCGCCTTCCCCTGGCCCAGGAGGCCTATGCCGTGACCCGCTACCACTATGACCTGAGGGGAACCTGGTGGGCCAGGAAGAAGGGGGAAGCCTGCGGGCAGAATACGCCTATGATGCTGCCGGCCACCGGACCAAAAGCCGGGATGGGGACGGGGTAGAGGTAAGCCTATCCTATGGTCTGGAGGGGCAGATCCGGACCCTGACCACCGAAAGGGCCAGAGAGGCAGGAAGGATCACCGCTATCCATGCCCCGGAGGGAGGAAAAGAGGAGTATACCTACGATGCTGCCGGTAACCTTCGCACCAGCAAAGCTGCCCTGGGGGGAGTGGTCAGCTACACCTATACCTCCCGGGGGCAGGTAGCCTCCCGCAGGGATCAGTTTGGCCATACAGAGTATTTCCAGTACGATAAGGAAGGCCGGCAGGTGGTGCAGGTGGACCGGAAAGGCAACCGGACCCAAACCCGGTTTAACGTTTATGGCAAGCCGGTATACCAGGCATGCACCGACCGGAAGGGAAAGCGCCAGGTGATGGGGATATGGGCCTACGACGACTTTGGCCACTTAAAAGAGGCAAAGGGGGGAGGCTTTACCTATACCTACCGGCACCGGCCGGACGGAAGGCTGCTGGAGAAAACCCGTAACGGAAAGGTGGTGCTGACCTGTACCTACTACCCGGAGGGCACCTTAAGAAGCCTCACGGACCACCGGGGAAAGACCCTGTATTACACCTACGATGGGGAGGGCCGGCAGGAAAGCCTTAAGACCCAGGAGGGCCAGGTATGGCCCGCTATACCTATACGCCGGGAGGCCGGCTGGCCACTATAGAGAGCGGAAACGGGATAATTACCCGGTACACCTATGATGGGGAAGGAAACCTGTCCGGTCTTTCTGTCCAGAAGGGAGAGGCCTGGCTGCTTTACGCTGCTGCCTTTACCTACGACCTTAGGGGGAACCGGCTGACCAAAAGGGGCCAGCGGCTGGGGGAAGGAGGAAGGCGGGAAAAGACCCACTACCACTATGCCTGGATAGAGGAAGCCGGGGCAGTCTGCCCGGTAATTGACTTTCAGGAAACCTGTTGCTACAATGAGGGAAACCAGCTGACCCGGCGAAGCAGCTTCGGAGAAACCACGGACTACACCTACGATGCCAACGGAAGTCTGGTGAAGGAAACCACCGTCAGCCCAGAAGGGAGCGGGGGAAAGAAGGAAGAGAAAGAGACCTTCTACCACTATGACCTGTTAAACCGCCAGGTCAGGGTAGAGGGGCCGGAGGGAAGAAGCACAGAAAGCCACTACGATGGGGAGGGGCTAAGGGCAGGGCTGACCACCGGTAAGGGGGAAAGCTATACCTTCCTTTACCATCAGGGGGAGCTGATGGGGGAAGAAGGGAAGGAAGCTTCTGGAGGCGGTACCTGAGGGGCAACGGCCTGGTCAGCCTGGAAACAGAGGACCAGAAGTACCACAGCTGCCATCTGGACGAGCAGGGAAGCACCCTCTACCTGACGGATGGACAGGCAGAGGTGGAAAACCGCTACGCTTACGATGCCTTTGGGAACCTGCTTGGGCAGGAGGAGGCTTTTCCCAACCGCATCCTTTATGCAGGCCAGCTATATGACCAGGAGACAGGCCAATACTACCTGCGGGCCAGGTATTACAACCCTACCATAGGGCGATTTAGCCAGGAGGATACCTACTGGGGAGACGGGCTTAACCTGTATGCGTATTGTGCCAACAATCCGGTGAGGTACTTTGACCCCAGTGGGCATCAGAAAAAGCCGAATTGCCCAGGAACGGAAGGCGAGGCAGCCACAGATAAACAGCCAGGTGTGGAGATTGAGAGTAGTAGATATTCATTACCTCAAGGAATTTCACAAGAACAGTTTAGTAATGCTTCGAAACTACTTAGAGATAGGGTTGGAGATATAAGTGGTGATATTGTTGTACAAGGAAGTCGAGCAAAAGGAACCGCAAAACCAACATCAGATATAGATATTGCATTAAGAGTATCAGGTGATAAATTTGATTCACTTATAAACCAATATTTTAAGACTCCTAATCCTGGTTCTGCAAAAGAACGAACAATGTTGCATGCAATAGAAACAGGTAAAATACAAGCTGGAGAAGCTAAATTAAGTGGTTTGCGAAAAGAATTACAAGAAATTTTTGGAATGGAAGTAGATATTTCGATAATTAAACAGGGTGGAGCATTTGATAATCCACCGTTCATTCCGTTTGAGTAGGAGGTAAATAATGTACAACGATTTATATTGTAAGGTATTTGTTGATACTGATATGGATTATGAAAAACTGTTTGCTTTACTAATAAATTTTATTAATGGTAAAAAAGAAGCAGTAAATTATATCATTACTGAGTGGTGTGATATTAGTGTTCAAAAGAATAAGGAATATAATGTCGAGCAATATTTATTGGATTCTACGGATTTTTTGTATTGGAAGTATTACTTAGATATTGAACCGCACAATATTGAGGAAAGCCAATATATAGAAAATATTGCGAATCTGCTTAGTTATTTGAGGAGATGCTGTAAGAATGTTATTATAGCATGCGATTTTGAAGATGAGGTAAATAACATGATGTAAAAATTGGAAATATATATTTTTTAAATTATGTATCCACTTAAGGACGCCCACCACCACCTAAAAAATAAACTACGATCTTTAAACTAATAGGATATGGAAAGCTTATAACCAAGGGCAGGCAATTTTTCTATGATGAAGAGGGAAATCTGGCGAAGAAAATAGAACCGGATGGAGGTACATGGACATACCTTTATTTTGGAAACGGCATGCTCCGGGAAGTAACCAGACCGGACAAAAGCTGTGTCAGCTTCCAATATGATACTTTTGGCAGGAGGATTGAAAAGTCAGTAACCAGTATACATAGTAAAGGAGCATCAGAGGGAAGGCAGCAAAAAGTAATAAGATTCCTGTGGAATGGAAACAACTTGTTTCATGAATGGGAAGAGAAAAGCACAGTGGGCAGAAGGAAAACTGAAAATAAAGTAGATTTCAAAGCGGATTATATTTTGAAGCTGGAAAAACGAGAGGAGGAAAAAGCAAAAAAAGAAGCAGAGCAGGGAGAAAATATACCGGATAATCTGATTACATGGGTATTTCAGGATGACTTTATTCCCAGAGGAAAAATCACCAAGGATGGGAATGACAGTATTATAAGTGACTATTTGGGAACTCCAGTGGAAGCCTATGATGAAGAGGGAAAGAAAGTTTGGAAAAGAAATCTGGATATCTATGGGCGTGTAAAAACGGAGGAAGCATTAGGTGAAAAGAATTTAATTCCATTCCGTTTTCAGGGACAGTATGAGGATGAAGAGACGGGATTGAAGAGAGGAAGACCATATTCAAATGCTGTTTCGTCTAAAGAGGCATTAGTTGAAGGAAGAGTACCTGCAAATAAGTTGACAATAACGTGTCCAGGTTAACTGAAAATATATTACTGAATGTATTTTTAGTATGAAATATTAGAGAAGTTTACAAAGTAAAAAAGAAGAGTATGTGGAAATTTGATTATGGTTAAATTCTTATAAAAAGAGGTAATTGTTTTATGAATTTATAAGAAATAGAAGAGTGAGTTACTATATTTTATAAGTATATAAAATGGTTGAAGTTATTGAAGAGTGTGATTATAGAGATTTCTAAAGGAGTATTTTTATGGATATAGAGCAGGCTATAGAGACTATATATACTGGATTGGTAAGTGAGGAATCTGTTCCAGTGAAATTAAGAGCATTTCGAGAATTGGACAGGGAAATGCTAGGACAAGTGCAAGAAGCACTTTCCTTTGCAATAGAGTATTACAAAGGAAAGTCATTAGTACCTAAAAAATTAGCGATGGCAATGGTCGATATTTTTGGTGCGTTTTGCTTTAATAGTGGTTTTAGTGAAAAAGAGCTGAGAGAGCTTGAGGATATTGGAATGAAATTACAGGAACAAGCATTAGAGCTTTTTGATGAATAAAATAGCTAATCTTATAGTTGGACTTGAGTGAATGTAGAAACTATTTTAAAAAAGTAAAACTGATAAAAAATACATTATATGATGTCTCCGAATTCTGATTGATTATGCCAGCGAAACTCTGGCATTGAAGTTTGACAAGTAAATATTATCCGAAATTGAAAATAAGAGTACAAGAAATAGACATAGTACTGTTGTAATACCGAAAAATAAGGTATGATATCTATAGGATTATGCTACATTCAAAACCAACTTTCTGAGGGGAATTCAAATGGCAGATTCCATGCATCCAGATGCTGTAACATCAGGATGTGATAGAGGCGGCAGTACCACATCTTAGTAGAGCGGTGTCTGCCGCTTTCTAATTTGAAGTCTATTTTCTCACGCTTATTCGAGCGTTCAGCAGAAGTTCTTGCATTGTATTTTTTTCTTTTACGTTGCCACGCGGCGGTATATTTATAAGACGTGGATTGGCTTTCATAGCCAGATGGACGGTTCTTTCGTACTTTGAATCAGAACATGGGGATTCACAGGAACAACCATATTTGTAGCTTGCCAACGGTCATCATAACTTGATTCTTGTTTTCGAAATTTCAACACCATCATGATTCATTTTTCTTCCAGTTTTGCAGACAGGGATAACGGATAGATTTTAAGCTGTACAATCCAGTCAGTCAAAGATGTAATTATCGGACAATAAAAATCGCCTTCAATCAAAAATTTACCGGCTGTGCTAGAACAAATATGCTTTCTGATTAAACAGGCGCAATGCGCCGCATTTTTGAGGCTGTTTATCAAGTGTTTTTTGATAAAAAATGGGGGATTTTAATAAAAATGGAATCTGAAAGCCTTATGTATAGTGGCTTGGAGATACCGAGAGATTATTTATGAAAAAAGGAGGTTATCAATATGGCAAAACGCCCTGCATGGAGTGTTCAAGATGATGTTGTTATATGTGAAAATTTTGATTTTATGTGGAGTGGAGGATTTTCGATAACACAAAAACAAAAAAATATTAGAGCGTTACATCAGTCTATCTATGAAATGAAACATGAAAAGGCATTGGAAGTGTCAAGCAAGAGTGAGGTACGGGTTGGAAAAGAGATAGGAGCATTTTCTTTGGAATTAGATGGTATTTTTTTGGAAAATGTTTTTCAAGCAGCAAAGCAATATGAGAATGGGGGACCATATTTAGATTTGTTAAACGTGTCTCCGAAACAGGCAAAGAGAGATGAACGACACTGTAATTCTGGAAAGTTGGTGGGATTTGTGAGAAATGATGAAATATGGACGTTAGAGCCCAAAACAGCATTTTATGATTATATATATATTTCTGCTTTAATAAAAAATTTTGGCTATGACTTGAATATATCTGAATATCAGTGGTTTACAGACATAGAATTTAATCCACAAAAGTCAATTAATTGTCAAGCGAGAGCAGTGGCAATATATGTAGCATTACAGAAAACAGCTTTATTTAATTCATTAAAAAGCAAGGATAGTTGGATTACTTTCCATGAGAGACATGTAAAAGGTTAGGTTCTTATTGGACTAAAGTAAAAATTATTTATGTAATTGTATTTTGGTTCTAGATATTCTATGGGGGGTGCAAAAACAGGTGAAAAAGAATTTTATTCCATCTCGTTTCCAAGGGCAGTATGAGGATAAGAAAGAAAATCGGTCTGTATTATAATCGTTTCCGCTACTATGATCCAAGTCTTGGTCAGTATACGCAACAGGATCCGATAGGGCTGGCAGGTGGAAATCCAACATTGTATGGGTATGTTTTTAATACAATGTGGGAACTTGATCCGTTTGGATTGGATTGGAAAGATCTTTTAGAGACTGGATTAGGGCATCACCTTTTCCCAAGGTCTGTTGCGAAAAAATTAGGAATTGAGGAGTGGGCTAAACTGACGGCATATTCATGGTATCCATATGAGACAGCTGGATCGGGGGCACTTTGCCTGGAGAATAGTTTCCCAAAGTGAGAATGTTGTAGATATAAGGAAAACATGCTATGGCATATACAGTGTGTAAAGAGGAACAAAGAAAAAATAGAAAGCGTGGTCAAGCAGAAAAAATGAAGTACGAACATATCACAGAGGGTCGTTTCATAGACCGTCCCAATCGGTTTATTGCACATGTGGAGATCAATGGGCAGGTGGAAACGGTTCATGTAAAGAATACAGGCAGGTGCAGGGAGCTTCTGGTCCCGGGTACACAGGTTTTTCTGGAAAAGAGTAGCAATCCGGCGAGAAAGACAGCCTATGATCTAATCTGCGTAAATAAAAAGGGCAGGGGCCTGATTAATATGGATTCTCAGATTCCCAATAAAGCAGCACTGGAGTGGGTAAAGGCAGGACATCTTTTTCCGGAAAAAGTTCAGGTAACGCCGGAGAAGACCTATGGAAATTCCAGATTTGATCTTTATGTCTGTTCAGAGAAACGCAAGGCTTTTATAGAAGTAAAAGGTGTCACTCTGGAGTCGGATAATATAGCACGCTTCCCCGATGCACCGACAGAAAGAGGTGTGAAACATCTGAAGGAGCTGATCCATTGTATGCAGGAAGGATACGAAGCTTATCTGCTTCTGGTGATCCAGATGAAGGGAGTTGACAGGTTTGAGCCCAACTGGGAGACTCATCGGGAATTTGGAGAAACCCTGCAGGAGGCAAAAAAGGCAGGAGTGCATATTTTGGCCTATGACTGCCTGGTAGAACCTGACAGAATGGAAATTCAGGATCCGGTACCTGTATGCCTTGCTTCTGACTGGAAATAAAAAAGTATTCCCGCAATCAGCAGGTCCTATTCAAAATTCCATTGCCGCAGGCAATCTGGAATGAATTTTGGCTACGTTACTGTGAACAGTAACGTGTGTTTTATATTTCAGAGCAGTAAATAATTGTAGACATGAAAGTATATGAAATGTATAATCTGTATCAGAAGTTTTGTTGATAGATTTATAGGAAGATCAGTCAAAAAACTGAGATGATTATGAAAAAAGTTCCTGTAAAAGTTTTTTACGTGGGACTTTTTTTGCACCGTTTTGATGTTTACCCGAATTGGATAAGCCCTCTGTTTTAATTGGGAAAACAAGGTCACTGACACGCAGGTTATGAAACAGTAATAAATGGAAAGGAACTGGATATGAGAAAAAATCGAAAGAATGACTCCCATACCCGCAGAAAAAGAATTTGTATTGCAGCACTTCTTCTGGCAGGCAGCCTTATACCGGGAGGATGTGGAATAAAGAAAGAGAAAACATCGGACAGTGAATTGCCGGAGATTGTTATCGGAATAGATTATTTTGAACCTTACAGCTATCAGACGAGTGATGGCGAGTATAAAGGTATTGATGTGGAACTTGCAGAGGAAGCCTTTCAGAGGCTGGGTTATCAGCCTGAATTTGAGAAGGTTGTCTGGGAAGATAAAGAGAAACTTTTGTCAGATGGAACAATAGACTGTCTGTGGAGCTGCTATTCCATGAATGAAAGAGAAAACAAATATCAGTGGGCAGGACCGTATATGTACAGTCGTCAGATGGTGGTTGTAAGAGCCGAGAGTGAAATCCGGACACTTCAGGATCTGAAAGGGAAGAGGATTGCAGTTCAGGCGACTACAAAAGCAGAAGATCTCTTTCTTCATAATATAAAATCAGATCTTCCGCATGCAGAACAGGTGAACTGTTTTTCTTCGTCGAATGAGCTTTATGCTGCACTTAGAAAAAATTATGCAGATGCGATTGCGGGACATGAGGCAATGCTTGGCAGTCTGATACAGGATGGCAAGGGCGTTTACCGTATGCTGGAGGAAAGTCCTTATAAATCAGAACTTGGAATTGCTTTCAAAAAAGGAACTCACGAAGAATTGGCAGAAAAGCTTACAGAAACGCTTACAGAGATGCAAAGCGAAGGGATTACAGAAAAAATAGTTACAAAATACGGATTGGATGCGGACGAAACTCTGCCGGGAGGAGAAAGTAAATGAGCAGACAGATAAGAAGGCAGATACCGCAGAAACAGAAGAAAAAGAGGGTCGACAGAAATGCGTGTTTGCTTGTGTTTATTCTGATTTTTTCCGGAATACTGACTTTTCTTCTGCTGACAGCGAGAGATAATAGCAAGCTGAACAGTACTCTGGATGAGACCTTTGATTTTGTAAAAAACCGAATTGAAAGTTATGAGATTTATAACACCAATGATCAGGTGAAAAGCCTGGTACGTCTTTTGGACAAAACAACAGAATTAAGCAGAGTCATAGAACAGGAAGGAAATCTCAGTACAGAAATGCTAGACGAATATGCCAGGGAACAGCGCCTGACAGGAATCCTTGTACTGGATCAGAATCTGAAGGTGACAGAACAGAGTGCAAAAGATGGAGATACTATGTCGCTGTGGCAGAAGCTGATCAAAAGTGATTATGTACGTGATATTGCAGAGCATCCGGAAAAGACTTATACCACTCGTCTGAGAAATAAAGGAAAGATCTATGATTTTGCGGCAGTGGCAAGACAGGATGCAGCAGGTATCCTGATCACATATGCGCAGAAGGAGGAAGTAAATGAGCTTAACGGAGATCTGACGATGGCATCGTTATTTTCTGACTTTCCTTTTGAGATGAATGGAAGTGTTGTGATCTGTGATGATGATAAGGTTGTCAGTACAAACAGACAGGAGCTGACTGCCCGCTCTATAGAAGAAGCAAAAAGTCAGTATAAAAATAAATTTGAGGTAGATGAGAATGGAATTGTCCATCTTCGTTCAGAGACAGGAAACTGGTTCGGACGTCGGGAGAAGATCAAAGACTACGATGCATATATCTTTTTCCCGGAAAGTCAGGTGTACATCACACGAAATATTATATGTGTGATTTATGTGCTGCTTGCACTGCTCCTTTTCTTACTTTATCGGGTGAACAGGAGCAGAACAGAAAAGAGAAGTATCCTTCAGGACCAGAAAAGACTTCGGGTGATCAATGCACTGGGGCATGCATATGCCTCTATTTCTCTTGTGAATCTAAAAACAGAGGAAATCGAAATCCTGAAATCTTCAGGAAATATGAAGCCAGATCAGAAAGGGGATATGCTTTTCAAAGCGCATCAGGAAGAACTTATAAGGCAGGTGATTGCAGAGCCATTTCAGAAGGCATACTGGGAATTTGTCGATATAAGTACGGTGGCAAAACGTCTGGAAGAACGTGAAACGCTGAGTTTTACAGCTCGGACAGTGGATGAAAGATGGATGACAATGATCATTGTGCCACAGGGATATGATAAAGATGGGAAATTGTGTACAGTTCTGGTTGCAATCCGTGATGCGACAGAAGAAAAAGAACGTGAGATTGCGCAGGATAGGAATCTGAGAAATGCACTTGCGGCTGCAGAACATGCGAACAGGGCGAAGACTGTGTTTCTGAATAATATGTCTCATGATATCCGCACGCCGATGAATGCGGTCATTGGATTTACTGCGCTTGCGACAACACATATTGACAATAAGGAGCTTGTTCTGGATTATCTGAAAAAAATCCATATATCCGGTCAGCATCTGCTCAGCCTAATCAATGATGTGCTGGATATGAGCAGAATCGAGAACGGTTCCGTACGGATTGAATATACAGTTGTACACCTGCCGGATATCTTGCATGACTTAAATACAATTATACAGGAATCTGTACATTCTAAACAGCAGGAGCTGTATATTGATACACAGGATGTACTCCATGAAGATATCATTACCGACAAGTTGCGCCTGACGCAGGTGCTTCTGAATATCAGCAGTAATGCTGTGAAATTTACACCGGTCGGGGGTACGGTTAACATTCGTGTTTCTGAGAAACCATGCAGAAGAGACGGATGTACAACAGTGGTATTCAGTGTGAAGGATAATGGAATTGGGATGTCGCCGGAGTTCAGGGAGCAGGTGTTTGACTCATTTACAAGAGAACATACCGTTACGGAGAATGGAATAGGAGGAACCGGTCTCGGAATGGCAATCACCAAAAACATTGTGGATATGCTGGGCGGTACGATTCAGGTTGAAAGCGAAGTAGGAAGGGGAACGGAGTTTACGGTTATGCTTGAATGTGAAATATCAGGGACGACTGTGAAGGAGGAACCTGATTCGGAGCAAAGAGAGCCCCTTAAGAATGAGAAGCAGAAAATCCGGGCAGAAATCCAGAGGCGTTATGAAGGGAAGAAAGTTCTTCTTGTAGAGGATAATGAGCTGAACCGGGAGATCGCAACAGCGATCATGGAGGAAATTGGTCTGGATGTGGATTGCGTTGAGGATGGTACAGATGCTGTGAATATCATGTCATCTGCAGAAGGCAGAAAATATGATCTGATCTTCATGGATATTCAGATGCCGAAGATGGATGGATACACCGCAACCCGGGAAATCCGTACATTGAATGATCCGAAATGCGCAAATATACCAATCATTGCGATGACTGCCAATGCTTTTGAAGAAGACCGTAAAAAGGCAATCAAAGCGGGTATGAACGCTCATATTGCCAAACCAATCAGCGCAGATATAATTCTGGAAAATCTGGAGAGAATGCGCTAAAACAGAAAGTATTTTAATGAACCTGCTGAGAAAAGTTAAAAACTTTTCAGCAGGTTTTAATTTATCCAAAAAATTACATGCATACTGTCAGAAGTGCTAGTGTAAATATCTGAGCGTTCACGTATAATGTAGATAAACAAAAAATCTTCTCACAAAATTAAGTAAAAAAGAGTCCGAGGAGTACATTAAAAAAGAAAGGAGATGTTTGTATGAGTAAAAAAATGAGGTTGTGGATGGCAGGAACAGTAGGAGTCTTAATGGCAGGCTTTATGAGCGTAAGTGTTTATGCCCTTGAAGAAAAGGATGTTATTGGAACCTGGTATGTAAATGAGCTTTCTATGGGCGAAGGTGCATCCTTTCATCCGGGGGCAATGGGAATGGAAGTGACCGTGGACATTAAAGAAGACGGTAAAATGGAAACAACAAGTTCTGTTTATGGGGAAGAGCCTGAAGTAGATGAATCAGAGTGGAAAATAGAAAATGATAAAATTTTGATGACTCATAATGATCAGACAGGGGAATGCGAGTACAAGGACGGTAAGATAACCTTAACAGCAGATGGAACGACAATGATCCTGAGTCAGGAAAAGGAAGAGTATGAGCCTTATGTACCGGGCAAACCGGTAGAAAATCCAACCATGAAGGATTTTGAAGGAGAATGGAGCTGTACTCTGATGGAAGCATTTGGAATGCAGATGCCGGTTAATGCTGACTTTACAGGATTTGAAATGAGTATGTCTGTGGAAGACGGAAAGGCTGAAATTATCTTAATAGAGAGCGGAGAAGAGACAAAAGTAGAACTTCAGGGCGACGTGGAAGGAAACGCACTGGTATTAAAGGCTGTAACAGAGGATGAGGCAGGAACTATGTTTTTCAGTCTTGATAATATGAAGTTCAATTTACTGGATGATGGAAAACTGTGTTTGATAGCAGAAGATGATGCAGAGGAATCTGATGACGGCGAAGAAGCAGATGATTCTGAAACAGGTGAAGTTGATTTTTCCGTAAAGACATATTTTGAAAAAATAATTGTTACAGAATAAGGTAAAATACTGCCGCACCATTCCGGTGCGGCAGTATGGGATTTCAGATAAAAAAGGAGGATAGGGTATGGGATTATTTGATAAGAAAATCTGTGACATCTGCGGAGAGAAAATTGGGTTATTGGGAAATCGAAAACTGGATGACGGAAATCTGTGTAAGGATTGTGCGAAAAAATTATCACCATGGTTTGAGGAGCGGCGGCATAGTACGGTAGAGGATATCAAACGCCAGCTGGAATATCGTGAAAAAAACAAAAAAGCGGTAATGGACTTTTGTATAACCCGTCAGATCAATACCAGAAATTACAATGTTTTTATTGATGATAATAAGGGGAATTTTACTGTTGCGCGGAAACTGGATGTTAATGAAAACCCGGACATAGTTCCTTTATCAGCCATTGTACAGTGCAGGGTTGATGTAGACCAACAGCAGCAAGAGGAAACATATACAAAGGATGGAGAAACTGTAAGTTATCAGCCACCGGTATATAAATATGAATTTGATTATACTATGCGTATTAAAGTGAGAACCCAGTGGTTTGATGATATGGATTTTCGCTTGAATACTTTCTCTATAAGCAGTGATAACAGAAGGGAATTGATGGAAGTGGAGCAGACCGCATATCAGATTATTGCGGCACTGACACCAAATGCAGCGGGAATGCAGCCCGGAATGCCAGGAATGAACATGAATGGAGGGATGCAGCCCGGAATGCCGGGAATGAACATGAACGGAGGAATGCAGCCTGGGATGCCAGGAATGAACATGAACGGAGGGATGCAGTCTGGGATGTCCGGGATGAATATGAATGCGGGAATGCAGCCCGGGATGTCAGGAATGAACATGAATGCGGGAATGCAGCCTGGAATGCCCGGGATGAACATGAACGGAGGGATGCAGTCTGGGATGTCCGGGATGAACATGAATGTGGGAATGCAGCCCGGGATGCCCGGAATGAATATGAACGGAGGGATGCAGTCTGGGATGCCCGGGATGAACATGAATGTGGGAATGCAGCCCGGGATGCCCGGAATGAATATGAACGGAGGGATGCAGTCTGGGATGCCGGGAATGAACATGAACGGAGGAATGCAGCCCGGAATGTCCGGAATGAACATGAACGGAGGAATGCAGCAGACGGGAATGTCAGAAACGAACATGACCGGAGGAATGCAACAGAATAACAGTTCGTGGAAATGCCAGTGCGGTGCAGAGAATACCGGAAAGTTTTGTGAATACTGTGGTCAGCCAAGACCGTTTTAAGCAATGGGAAACAGAGTGGACAGGATTGTTCACTCTGTTTGTGATAAAAACTCTGAAAATAGATGATTCTTCTGAAAGCTATATGATAAAATGGTGCTTTATAGTATAATTATTACAAAAATGGATTAGAGCGTATTTGAAAAATCATTCCTGCAAATTGTGACGCACATCTTGCGTAAAGCATTTTTCAAACCCGCTCCGGTAAGAGAGGAACTTTCATGACATACAGTAAAAAGAGGACTCTGTCATATGGAGTGATTCTGATAAGTGTGTTGCTGGCTTATTTCTGCAGGCAGGTGAGAACGGAAAATGTTTTTATGAGAAATCTGGCAGATCAGTGTCGTAGCTGTATTTATCTGGGAATGTACTGTGCCTGGGTGATTTATCTGAGAAGACATGTAGTACATAAAAAAACGCGCAGATGCCTGACTGCAATTGGCTGTCTGATGGTATTCTGGTTCTTTGTGCGGACAGTAAAATTTCATATTTTTCATGATCCTCTTGGAGAACATATCTGCTGGTATCTATATTATATTCCCATGATTCTGATTCCGGTTCTGGGTTTGGCAGCAGCAATGTTTTTGGGCGAAAAGGAGGAAGAGAAAACGATCAGAAAGATTATAATTTTGCTGACCGTTGCAGCGATATTGATCGTAAGTGTTTTTACAAATGATTTGCATCAGCTGGTATTTCGTTTTTCCAAACAGCCCCCATTTTCGGATAAAGATTACAGCTATGGTATTGTTTTTATGGTGATTCAGGGATGGATCTTGATCTGTCTGACAGGGATGGAAATCATTCTGATCAGAAAAAGCAGAATTCCGGGAAAGAAACAGTTCTGGCTGCCAGTGATTCCGGGAATATTGCTTCTGGGGTGGAATATCGGAAATATACTCCGCCTGCCTTTCATCAAAATCATTGCAGGGGATATGACGGCAGTGTGCTGTCTTTTAATGGCGGCAATTTTTCAGGGTTGTATATTATGTGGATTGATACAGACCAATAATCGATATTTTGAATTATTCCAGACTTCCGGAGGACTGGATGCAGAGATTACAGATTGTTCTTTTCAGCGCTATTATCATTCCGGTGATTTTCCAGAGCTGTCGCCTGAACTGCGTAGAATCATAATAGACAGATCATCCGTACAGGAACAGGGAATCCGGATCAACCATATTCCTATAAGGGGAGGACATTTGTTTTGGTCAGAGGATATTTCGGTACTGTTGGATCAGTATCAGGATATTCGGGAACAGCAGGAGGAACTGACGGCCAGAAACCGTCTGTTACAGAAAGCTTATCAGAAAGAGGCTGAGCGTAGAAAGACAGAAGAACAGAACCGTCTGTTAAATATGATACAGAATCAGACCGTCGGTCAGCTGGAATTGCTGTCACAGTTTATGAATGAGCTGGAGCGGACAGAATCGAGGGAACAATATGATCGGATTCTCGGTAAAATTGTAGTTGTTGGTACGTATTTGAAGCGGAGAAAGAATCTGGTGCTGACACAATATGCATCAGATGGAAATCTGCTTACAATGGAAGATCTCAGACAAAGCCTGGCGGAATCCTGTGACAGTTTAAAATTATGCAGGATCCGGGCAGCTTACTACGTGGAAAATGCGGATGTGCAGCTGAATGCAGAGGATATACTAAAATGCTATGACACCTTTGAATGGCTTGTGGAACGATTGGTTGATATCATGCAGTCTGTTTTTTACCGTGTGTCGCAGATTGATGATGCTCTGCGGATTTCAGTTCATATTGTATCAGAGGTGGATCTGCGTGGATTCATGTCGGAAAGGCCGGAATTAAAAGTGCAGCAGGAAGATGAAAACGAATGGTTTATCAGATGTATCGTCTTCAGAAAGAGAGGCGGAAGATGATCAGTTTTGTGGAATGCAGTATGGCAATGCAGGATTTTCTGATGATTCTTCTTGAAATCTGTATGATTCTGGAATTAATTCTCCTGCTGGTAAGAATCACCTGTTTTTCCGGGAAAAAGAAAATCGTAACGGCAGTGGCTGTCTTTGCTGTTTCTTTTGTATTTATGGGCGTTTTGATGAATGATCACAGATATTGCCTGGGAGAAAGTTCCTATCAGCCAATGCTTCAGGGTTATCCGGTCAGTGTTTTAATGACGGTGGTTATAGGATTATTGCTTTATCTTTGCTGGGCAATCCGGAGCGAGAAACGCAGATATTATCATTCTCTGTCTTACTGGTCTGTGAACGAGGCTGTGAATGACGTTCCCTGTGGAGTCTGTTTTTCGGATCCTCTTGGAAGGATTGTTTTGTGTAATACCAAGATGCAGGAGCTGAGCAGAATCATGACAGGTTCTTATCTGCAGGATTATGACGCATTAAGGAAAGCAATGAGTGGGGAACCTGAATCGGAAGGTCTTTGCAGATTGAGCAAAGACAGTAATGTGTTTTATTTTCCTGATGGTTCCGTCTGGATGTTTCAGGAATATAGTCTGCAGGAGCCGGATTGTGCAGGATATCTGCAGACAGTGGCAGTTAATGTATCAGAAATTTATTACAATGGTGAAAAAATCAGGGCAAACAATGAAAAGTTGGAAATCCTGAATCATAAGCTGGAGGAAATGTACGAAAAAATCGGAGATAAAATCAGAGAGCAGGAGACGCTTGTCATGAAAATGCAGGTTCATGACAATTTTGGACGAAGCCTTCTGTCAATACGAAGAATACTGGAAAGAAAAGAAGACCCGGATAAAATGGATAAACAGTTGTCTGTATTGAAACATCTGGTTTATATTCTTACCGATTCTGCTGTTGAGAGTATGGAAGAAGTATATAAGGATACGATCAGACATGCAGAAGAGCTTGGAATTTCAGTTCAGATCAGTGGGAACTTTCCCATGCATCCATCTTACAGGCTGCTGACAGACAGGGCAATCCGCGAATGTGTGACAAATTGTGCCAGACATGCCCATGGCAGTACTGTTTGGGTGAAGATAGACAAAAATGCAGATGAATATACTGTTCAGATTACCAATGATGGAGAGGTGCCTGACAAAAATGCGGAAGAAGGCGGTGGTTTATCTGCACTGAGAAAGGCAGCTGAATCAGGAAAATGCAGGATGCAGGTTTCTTTTTCCCCTGAGTTTTGTCTGATATTGAAAATGCCACTGACAGAAAGGATGGGATTCGATGGTACGGATACTGATAGTAGAAGATCAGAAGATCATGCAGAAGTATTTTGAATATATTATTATGCAGGAGCCGGAATTCCGACATGTCCAGACAGTTTCAGATGCACGTGAAGCTGTAAAAATCTGTGATTATTCGGCAATTGATCTTATGATCATGGATGTGCAGACGTTTCATAATCATGATGGACTCAGTGCCGGAAAAGTGATCAGGGAGAAGTATCCCTATACAAAGGTATTGATCGTTACTTCCCTGATCGATCCCAAGGTGCTGGAAAGGGCAAAAAGTGGATGTGCAGACAGTCTCTGGTATAAGGATCACGGGGAAGAGGAAATACGGAGTGTGATCCACAGAACCTTAAATGGTGAGCATGTATTTCCGGATATGACGCCGAAGGTGGAGCTTAACTGGATCACAAGCGGCGATATCAGTCCCAGGCAGCTTGAGATGCTCCGCCTGTATATCCGTGGAATGTCATATTCAGAGATTGCAAGAGAAATGAAATGCTCTACCTCCGGGGTGAGATGGAATTTTCAGGAAATGATCGCCAAGGCAGGATACAGCTGTAAAGAAGATCTGATAGCGGCTGCACTGGAAAGTAAGCTAATCGTAACTACGTTAAAATAGCAAGCTGATAAACTACGAAGTTATTCTATTATGAGCAGAAAGCGAAGCGGAGTGCAAATATCCGCTTGATAAGAAGGGAGATGAGAGTATGAAAAAATATTCGATTGCTGTATGTGTTTGTGCGGTACTGTTTTCTGTTGGTATCCATGGCGGAGGTATGAGAGAAGTATTTGCCAGAGCACCTGGGGCAGATGAGAATCTGGCAATTCTGCAGGACATTATCAGGGAAAATGAATGTCAGGCCGGAATGGCATTTCTGGGATATACCTATGAAGGTGCAGAGGCAGCAGAGATACTTGAATATACCAGACAGGGAGAAGTGGCAGCTGCGTATCCTTTTTTACAGGATGGAACAGTGGTTGATGCAGGGGGATATGAAATTTATGCCATTGTCCCGGGGGATGATTGCAGGGTCAGCGTTTATCCGGCTCAGCCTACGGAAGAAGGGGAATATCTGGATGATCTGAACGCCCCATATTATACAGGGAAGGAGAATGAAATCATTATCCTGCGCTGCAATGTGAGTGAGATTCATTCCAATGTGATGGTTTCTGTACAGAAGCAGAATATGAGTATACAATACCATCCTATGGTGTCGTTAAAGGATGGACATCTTGCAGCAGAAACCCACTGCTATGATTTCTCCATATATTATAATTGGGATGAGTATGATCCGGAATATAATCCCGTGTATGAGTCAGAGTACGATCCAGAGTGTAATCCGGAGCATGATTCAGCATTGAATATAAAGATTGCCAGAGAACAGCTTTCTGAGACAGATGAAGTCAGCTATTACCTTGGTCTTGGAATGTCTCTGTGGTATACAGGCACTGATGAGTACATTGAAGGAAGAAATTGTCCGGTATTTGTTCTGGGAACGGATCATGAGGATCATTTTACAAAAGAACATTATTATGCAGTAGGAGACAATGTGGTTTATTATTATGATCCGTCAGGTGACGCATGGCTTCTGCTGGGGGCAGGCTGACAGAAGCTTCACCAATATATCATAGAATTTTGATTAATCAGCGAAAGAGGAAACAGACATGAATGATTTTTTGACAGAAAAAAATAAAAAAGCAGGGGTGTTGGGAAAACTGAAGTGGGTTCTTTGTGGCTTCTGCATGCTTTTATCCCTGGGAGCTATTGGTGCATCGGAGAAGTATATTGGTGAAGGACGCTGGGGAATGGCAGCAACAGAGATTCTGCTCTGTCTGTTATTTTTATATCCGACTTTCAGGGAAGTTCAGAAAGCATTACGGAAGAAAAAAGCCAGGGAAATTGCCTGCTGGTTTGAATCTTATGCCCAGAATACGGTCTCATTTGAGAAACTTGAGCAGGAGCTGGGAAAAGGTGCAGTAAAAAAACTGGAAAAATTTATTGCCAGGGGATATATCCGGAATATCCAGATAGACAGAGAAGGAAATTATATTATGATTACTGCACCAAACAGACGTGTAAATGAAAAGATTTATATTACAGTTACCTGTACCAGCTGCGGTGCAAAGAATCAGGTAATAAAAGGACGTCTGAGCAATTGTGAATATTGCGGACAGCGTCTTAACTCATGATACAAGTACTGAGAGAGGATTATCAGAAGTGTTCATAAAAAGGAGAATAAAAGAAACAGATGTGCTCAATCAAAAATAGCGGCAGTGTTGCCGCTATTTTTATGAGCTGTAATCTAGGAATACTTCAGTATTTTACCATTTTTTATATTAAAAACTATTTTATGAGTTTTTTCTGATGAATCATCATTATTATTCATTTCATACAGGATGGTCATCTGATTACCGGAAATGTTTATTTTATATGGCCAGTAATTATTGGCTTTGGATGTGTTTGTTTTCCAGAGAATCTTTCCTTTTGTGGATATTTTGTAAACATAGTTATCGTAGTATCCGGTTACATATAGATTGTCATTTTTGTCAAATTTGCAAAGGTGTCCTGCAGGACTGACTTTTTTTGCAGTCCATAACTGTTTTCCGTCTTTTTTTCGAAGTACGACGATTTTTGAGCTTTCAAAAACATAAACCTTATCCTTGCGGACAATACATTTTGTCCTTGGAAGCTCTGTAGCAGTATATTTCTTTGTAACGTATTTCCAGACTACTGTTTTCTTTGCATCCAGTCCTCTTACAGTCATGGATTCTTTGGAATTGGAATAGGAAGTTTTGGATTTAACGGTTGTAGCTGCAGGTTTGGCAGCCTGAGTCGGGATTGATATGATCAGTATTGAGAATACAAACAACAGTGACGTCAACAGGATTTGTTGGATTTTCTTCTTCATGTAAACACGCTCCTTTCTGATAAATGAGTGGTTGGGGGATATTGCAAATATTTTCTTTAATTATATCATATCTTTTTGAAGCCTGCATTAGTATTTACTTGTATGGAGAGTAATTATTCCATCACCGAAGGCGATTTCTAAAGATTTGAGTTTGAGAGCGTAACTGTGTGAAGGTGCTGAATCGTCATAGTTGCTATAGAATGTGGTATATTGTATACAATTTACTGATTCCACATCCTTTACAGTACAAATATCTGCACTTCATAGAATTTTAGGATGAAATCATAGAAGAAATTTATAAAATTTGCTAATAAAACTGGATAAAATGTGCATTTTATGTTACATTTAATAAGGTATATGTATTGAACTTATTTATCTGGTTTTATTAGCCCTTTTTTGAGTGCAGAGATGGAGGGAACGGATAAGAACAGATATCATAAGGATAAAATTTTATCGTGAGGAAGGTGAGCAATTGGAAAACTATACTAAGTACAAACTGAAAAGCAGTGATGAACTTGCATCAGTGCTTGACGGTAAGGACAACCTGTTTGTGATTGCCTGCAACAAATGTTTCAAAGAATTTGAAACTGTTGACGAACCGGATTGTGACGAATTTCTGAAATTCGCTGCAGATCAGGGAAAGAATGTTACAGGCAGTGCAAAATTTGATTTCTTATGCAACAAGATGCACACAGAAAGAAAATTACAGGATCTGATTCCGGAAGGTACAGAGAATGTAGTAGTAATTTCCTGTGGCCTTGGTATTCAGACCGTTGCGGATCTGGCAGGTAAGCCGGTAGTTGCTGCAAGCAACACCCTTAACTACAGAGGTCATCATGGCATGGCACTTACCAAGAAGAGCTGTGACGCATGTGCGCAGTGTTATCTGAACATTACCGGAGGTGTCTGTCCGATCGTTGACTGTTCAAAGAGTCTTGTCAATGGACAGTGCGGTGGAGCAAAGAATGGAAAATGCGAAGTAGATCCGAATAAAGACTGTGCATGGGAGAAGATTTACCAGAGACTTGCAAAACAGGGACGTCTGGAAGAATTCTTAAACCAGCCTGTACAGGTTCGTGATTTCTCCAAAGTTAATTTCAAAGTGATCAACGACTATGTGAAGTCCATCAGAGAAGAAAGACTGGACGGATATTACGGCGGTGTTCATCCGTCAGAACGCAAGGAATTCAGTGAGCACATCGCTCTGAAGAAATTCCCGGATCCGAAGACAGTTGTAATCTCCATGTCACAGCATCTGGGCGCACCGGCTAATCCGATCGTTCAGGTTGGTGACACTGTAAAAGTTGGTCAGAAGATCGGTGAAGCTGCCGGATTTATCAGTGCTCCGGTACATTCCAGCGTAAGCGGAACCGTAGTTGCTGTTGAACCGCGTATGCATGGCACACGTGGAAGCGAAGTGATGGCTGTTGTTATTGAATCGGATGGAAAAAATACTCTGCACGAATCCGTACAGCCACATGGTGATCTTGACAATCTTACTCCGGATGAGATCATTGATATCATTCGTGAAGCCGGAATCGTTGGTATGGGCGGTGCAGGTTTCCCGACCTGTGTCAAACTTAAACCTGCAAAACCGGTAGATACCATCCTTCTCAACGGATGTGAATGTGAGCCTCTGTTAACAGCAGACCACAGAGTACTCCTTGAGTATGCAGATGACATTATTTTTGGCCTGAAAGCAGTCCTTAAGACAACAGGTGCCGAGAAGGGTATCATCGTTATCGAGGACAATAAGCCGGATGCCATTGAATTAATGCAGAAAAAAGTTGCTGACATCGGAAACATGGAAGTATTTGTTGCAAGAACCAAATACCCGCAGGGCGCTGAGAAAACTCTCATTAAGCGAGTTATGGGAAGAATTGTTCCAAGCGGCGGTCTTCCGGCAGATGTCGGCGTTGTAGTAGATAATATCAGTACAGTAAAAGCAATCTCCGATGCGATCCAGACAGGAATGCCTCTGGTTGAGCGTGTTGCTACAGTAACAGGCGAGAAGATCAAGAATCCTGGAAACTTCGTTATCAAGATCGGTACAAGCGTAAGAGAGCTGATCGATTACTGCGGCGGATTTACAGATGACGATGTTCTGGTTAAGATGGGCGGACCAATGATGGGATTCCCTCTGAACACACTGGATGTACCGATGATGAAAGGCTCCAATGGTATCATTGCCGTTGAACCGGATGAGACAAAAGAACAGCCGTGTATCAAGTGCGGACGCTGCGTAGATGTCTGTCCGATGGAGCTTTCACCTCTGTATTTCGTGAAATATGCGAAAGACGAGAACTGGCAGGGCATGAAAGACATGAACGTTATGGATTGTGTTGAGTGCAGATGCTGTCAGTATATCTGTTCTTCCAAGATTCCGATCATTA
>ENA-ORUA01001126-ORUA01001126.1-human-gut-metagenome-genome-assembly--contig:-NODE-1126-length-25821-cov-16.297990_pt1 | contig 25821 bp, 19 predicted proteins | sample MGYA00242076_ERZ509201 | MGnify/ENA primary metagenome ERZ509201 (study PRJEB26280, sample SAMEA2338863) | human gut metagenome | biome: human gut; feature: human-associated habitat; material: faeces...
GCAATCTGGAATGAATTTTGGCTACGTTACTGTGAACGGAGTGAACAGTAACGATCTCATGTATATTTTCTCTCAAACTGCACATCCTATCTCCGAAACTTATTCAATGTAACTGTTCAGTACTCTTGCACTACAGCAGTATTGAATAGTTATCTCAGATTTTTTCAGGAGGGTAACTCTATGACAATTCTTAAATGTTCAGCAATGACCTGTGTTTACAACAAAGAACAGCTCTGTTCAAAGGGTGATATTGACGTGACAGGCGAAAATGCTACTTCTGCAAATGAGACAAGCTGCGGCAGTTTCCGAGAGAGAACCGGCAGTTCCATGAAAGACAGCTATACAGATGACTGTGGCTGCGACAAAATCCAGATCGACTGCAAAGCCCATAACTGTACCTATAATGATAACTGCAAATGTACAGCATCCTCCATTCAGGTAGACGGCTCTAATGCACATGCATCTTCCGATACAAGATGTGACACCTTCCAGTGCCATTGTGGCGCATAATATCAACACCATGGCAACAGGATTTTCACCCGTATATCAGGGATAATGAACTTCCCTGATCTGGTCAAAAAAAGAGACATGTCCATCTATATGGAATATGTCTCTTTTGTCTGTCTGTAAATTATTTCACTGCAAAACAGATAATCCTATCTGTTTCTTAAGAAATCCGGAATCTGGATATCCTTCTTCTGAACAGTGCTTGACGGAGTCTTAGATGCTCCAAATGGTGTGGCATTCATAGTTGGAAGGCTGAAGCTAGGCATGTTCATACCGCTTCCTGCTGCAGTTCCGGCTGTTGCTGTACCTGTCGTTGCTGTGGAAGAAGGTCTTCTTGCACCAAAGGAAGAAGCTGCGCTTCTTTTTCCGAAAGGGGTCTGCTGAAGGTTATCATCATTCAGACCTGTTGCAATCACTGTGATTCTGCAGTAGTCAGCAACTGTATCATCATACATGGCACCAAAGATGATGTTTGCTTCCTCACCTGTAAGCTCCTGTACATAGCTTGCAGCATCATTGGCATCCATAAGAGAAATATCTCCGGAAATATTAATGATAACATGTGTAGCACCTTTGATGGTTGTCTCAAGAAGTGGAGAAGATACGGCCTGCTGTACAGCTTCCATAGCTTTGTCGTCTCCTCTTGCTTCACCGATACCGATATGGGCAATTCCCTTGTCTGTCATTACAGTCTGAACGTCTGCAAAGTCAAGGTTAATCAGAGCCGGCAGATTGATCAGGTCTGTAATGCCCTGTACTGCCTGCTGCAGAACTTCATCAGCCTTCTTCAGAGCTTCCGGCATGGTTGTTCTGCGATCTACAACTTCCAGTAATTTATCATTCGGGATAACGATTAATGTATCCACTGCTTTCTTCAGATTCTCAATGCCTGCAAGTGCATTATTCATACGAGTTCTTGCTTCAAAACGGAAAGGTTTTGTAACAACGCCAACTGTAAGGATACCCATTTCTTTCGCTGCTGCTGCGATAACAGGTGCAGCTCCGGTTCCGGTTCCGCCTCCCATACCACAGGTAACGAATACCATATCCGCACCTTCCATTAACTGTTTTACTTCTTCAATGCTCTCCTCTGCTGCTTTCTGTCCAACCTCAGGCTGGGCTCCTGCACCAAGACCTTTGGTAATCTTCTCGCCAATCTGAAGTACAGTTGGAGCTTTGCACAGAGTTAAAGCCTGCTTATCAGTATTAACACCTACAAACTCTACTCCGCCGATGGCCTCTTCCACCATTCTGTTTACTGCATTATTTCCGGCTCCACCTACACCGATCACTATGATCTTGGCAGATGATTCAGCCTCGTTTGACATAATCTCTAACAACGTACTTCCTCCTTTATTTATACCTGATATCCTTTTCAGTGATTTATATCAAAGTTACATATAGATATATCATATATTTTTTTTGGGAATTAATCAACCATTAATTTTGTTTTTTTATACTTTTTTCACTCTTTTTCGGCAATTCCGGTAAATATGTTGTATCAGTGTACGGAGCCTTCTCTGATCTCAAAGTTTCCATATACTATCAATATCCCTCAGAATCATCCCCCTGATAATCACTGTTATCTTCTGTATAATCACCATATCCATCTGAATCATCTGAGTTTCCGTCGTCATATGATGAATCACTTTCTCCATCTTCTGAAGTTTCAGAACTCTGGTCATCTGCGGAACTTTCATCTCCTGAACCGTCTCCCGACTCATCAGATGCCGCATCCAGAGATTCCTGTGTAGGCTTCGGTCCCACATAATTACCGGATTCGTCATACTCACCTGCTCCGGTATAATCCCCTTCCTCATCATAACCACCATTCCAGTTCTCAATTGCTTCCTCAAGAGCAGTCTTCGGTTTTGCACCTACATAATTACCATCCTCGTCATACTCGCCGTCTCCGGTATAATTGCCATCTTCATCATAACCGCCATTCCAGTTCTCAGCAGTAACTTCTTCCTGTTCCAGTTCTTCTTCAAAGGTATTGGACTCCGTAGCCACACTCTCCATATGAAGAATACCTTTTTTTCCCTGAATTTTGGGCAGAATCGCTATCACTCGGTTCATCTTCTCTTCCAGATCAGCATCTTTTCCAAGCTGAACAGTTATATCCCCATAGATGAGGCTGATAGAATAGCTGCTGTCAAACTGGATATGATCGGGGATCATATCATTTTTCTGAAAGATTGTAGACAATGCTACAGCTGTATTCAGTACAGTATCTCCTTTAATATCCAGTTTCTCGTCCATCACAATGCTGTTCACCTGAATTCCGTCAAAATACGGAACCGTCTCATCTCTGTTCTGAGAACCCTCCACAAAAATGCCATTTCTGTCAAAATAAATGTAACTGTCAAGATATCGGATGCATCCGACTGTTTTTTTCTCTTTTACACTGATACAGATGGTATTTCGGTTCAGCTGGGTAACTTTAAATGCATCTACATATGCAATGTCCTCTGTATTTGTAGTGCTGTAGAGCAGTGGTGCAAGGACCGAATTGGAAGCCATCGGTCCCCGAAGCACCATATTCTTTACTTCTTCGTCTGTATAATGGGAAGTTCCCCTCACCTCAACAGTGTCTACTTTATAATAGGAAAAAAATACTATCACAGCGACCATAACTCCGACGCCTATCATACCTGCCAGCATCTTCTTCGTCCTTTTGCTCATAGGAGGTCTTTTCCCATAATTACTTTCTCTCATAAATCCTCAAATCCTCTGTCCCCGGCTGCCATATTCTGCAGCCCAAAGTCCGTAAATCTTCACAGATATGCTCATAGCCCCTGCTGATAAACCCGGCTCCTGTAACACAGGTTTCTCCCTCTGCCATAAGTGCGGCAATGAGCAGGGCTGCACCACCTCTGAGATCTCCTGCCTGTACCTGTGTTCCCTTAAGGGTTTTTCCCCCTCTTATGATTGCCTGGTTTCCGCTTACGGAAATATCTGCGCCCATTTTTTTCATCTGAAAAGCACTGCCAAATCTCCGGTCAAAAATATTTTCCCGTATGGTACTCTGTCCCTGCGCACCTGTCAGCACTGCCATCAACGGAGCCTGCAGATCTGTGGGAAAACCCGGATAAATTTCTGTTTCTACTAAAACAGCCGGTCTGACAGCATTCTTTCCATTGACCTCTAGTGTACCACCATTTACTTGATATTGTCCACCTATTTTCCGATATACTTCCATAAACGACTGCAACTCCTCCACAGGTACATCATGAAGAATAATCTTACTTCTTGCTGCCGCAGCCGCACACAGATAGGTACCTGCAACAATACGATCCGGAGGAATACGGTAGTCTCCGCCTTTCAGTTCATCCACTCCTCTGATCGTAATTTCACCGGTTTCTTCTCCTTCTATCAGTGCTCCCATTGTTTTCAGATATCTGCAGAGCCAGAAAACCTCCGGTTCTTTCGCACAATTATAAAGATGTGTTACACCTTTTGCAAGAACTGCTGCCAGTATTGCCTGTTGAGCAGCTCCCACACTCGATTTCGGAAACACAATATCCTGCCCTTCAAATCTGACACATTCTCCATCCAGGCCTGATGCATTTTCCCGGACATCCGCGCCAAGTGCTCTCAGTGCCATAAGATGGAAATCTATTGGTCTTTTCCCGATTGTACATCCGCCCGGATACCCTATCCTGCATTTTCTGTTTCTTGCAAGCACCGCACCTGCCAGAATGATCGAAGAACGCATTCTGCCTGTATAGACTGCAGGAATTTCTGTTCCGTCTGCGCAGGAACAATCCAGATAAAGATCGTGATCGTCCCACCAGGTCACTGCACCAAGACTTTTCAAAATCTCTTCCATACAAAAAACATCTGAAATTCTGGGACATCCCCTCAGAATGCTTAGTCCTCTGTGCATCAGAGATGCGGCTATCATTGGAAGTGCTGCATTTTTAGATCCCTGTATAAAAATCTCCCCGCTGAGAGATGCTTTACCTGTCACATGGATTTCATCCAACCTTTTGCTCCCAAAGAGTCTCTTACTTTACAGTTTATGGCTTTTTCTATTATATGTTACGCCATTCTGAAACCTGTAATTCAATTTATCCTGTCACATTTCCCAACATTCATCGCAAGTCCCATTTCCCCAAGAAGAAACACTGCCGAAGTTCCTCCATAGCTGATAAAAGGCAGCGTAATGCCTGTATTGGGGATTGTATTGGTCACCACTGCAATATTCAAAATAACCTGAAGAGCCAGATGCCCCATAATTCCACAACAGATAAGAGCTCCGGCCAGATCTTTTGCATGCATGGCAGCCACACCCAGCCGCCACAGAAGCATTGCAAACAGAAAAATCAGAAAGATAGCTCCGGCTGCTCCCATTTCCTCACATATAATCGAAAAAATCATATCATTCTGCGCTTCCGGAACAAATCCAAGTTTCTGCAGACTGTTTCCAAATCCTCTGCCGAATATTCCGCCGCTGCCGATGGCATACAGTCCCTGGATCGTCTGAAATCCTTTTTCATATTTCTCCGGATTTCTCCAGATTGCAAGACGTTCCAGACGATAACTCTCTGCAGCAAGAAAAACAGCTATGAAACCTGCACCTGCGCTGCCAAGCCCGATAAATTCCAGATATCCCGGATTGGATACAAAAATCAGAATTCCACCGATACCCAGAATAATGATCGCTGTACTCAGATTATTTGAACCTACAAGACCAATGATCGGCAGCAGGGTCAATATTGTCCTGCACATAAATCCAAAGCCCATGGTTGCTTTTTTTGTACGCTCGATCTGCCATGCAAGAAAAAGGATTACAGCAACTTTCGCAAACTCTGAAGGCTGAAAAGATAAAGGTCCAAGATTCAGCCATCTTTTTGAGCCGTTGATCTCCTGACCTACAAAAAGTACTGCGCCGGACAAAAACATTGAAATCAGATATGCCACTGGTCCCAGCCTCAGAAAAAAATGATAATCAATGGAAGAAACCATATACATTACTCCCATACCCAATGCTGTGGCAAATAACTGTTTCTTAAAATAACAGGCAGAGTCGCCGAAACGTACTCTGCCATTATATTCACTGGAGCTGAATAATACTGCCAGGCCAAAAATCACAAGCAGTACTATCAGTACCAGCATCGTCATATCTGTTTTTGATAAATCTGTCGCTCTTTTTCGCGCCATCTGTTTCTCCGCAAAATTATCTATAGCCGGTCACTGCAGCTTCGTCTTTCTCTGCCGGACAGCTATAATTCTTACTTATAGATATTCTACAGATTTCTTACATATTCCTTGAACATATCTCCACGCTGTTCATAGTTATCAAACTGTCCCCAGCTTGCACATGCGGGAGAAAGCAAAACAGCATCTCCAGGCTGTGCTTTCTCCTCACATACCTTTACTGCCTCTTTCAGATCTTCGCAGAGGATGATGTCATGGAAACCATGTTTCTCAGCAGCTTCTTTGATTTTCTCCTTTGTCTGACCGATCAGCACCAGATAACGTACCTTTCCGTCAAATGCCTCAATCCATTCATCATAACCGGACTGTTTATCATAACCGCCGCCGATCAGAAGTGTCGGACGGTTCATTGCCTGGATTCCTTTAATTGCCGCATCCGGGTTAGTTCCTTTGGAATCATTATAATATACAACGCCTTTTTTCTCTGTCACATATTCGATTCTGTGTGCAACAGCTGTAAATTCACAGATGCTCTTACGGATGCTGTCCAAGGATACTCCATCGTAGTAAGCCATTGCAACTGCGGCCATAACATTCTCAAAATTGTGTTTTCCAAGAAGCTTCAGATCTTCTGTCTTAACTACTTCGATTTCTTTTTCTCCGTCCTTCAGGATGATTTTATTTCCATCCAGATAAATTCCCTCATCCAGTTTACGTCCGCTGGAGAAATATACCACTCGTGGAGTCAGATGTTTTCCAAACTCACGCAGAACCTCATCTTCATAATTCAGCACGCATACATCTTCTGTACCCTGATTCTCAGTGATCAGTTCTTTCACACGTATATACTCTTCCATTGTATGATGACGGTTCAGATGGTCCTCTGTAATATTCAGGATTGCAGATACCTTTGGTGCAAACTCATCAATCGTTTCCAACTGAAAACTGCTGATTTCTGCAACAGTTACAGAATTTGGCTTCATCTCCAGTGCTTTGGAAGTATATGGGGTTCCGATATTGCCGACTACAAAAACAGACTCACGTGCATCCTGCATAATTTTTCCAAGAAGTGCTGTTGTAGTAGTTTTTCCGTTTGTTCCTGTGATGGCAAGCACTTCACCGTCACCTACTCTGTATGCCAGTTCCACCTCTCCCCATACCGGAAGCCCCTGCTCATAAAAACTCTTTACAAGTGGAAGATCTGTCGGCACTCCGGGGCTTAAAACTACCAGATCAAGACTGTCCTGTACTTCTTTCGGAAGTTCTCCTGCATATACAGTGACCGGATATGTCCCATCTGTTTTATGTACAACTGCGTCTTTATCTGTTTCGGCATTTCCGTCATAGATAACCGGAAATGCTCCTACCTTTGCCAGAAGGTCAGATGCTCCGATTCCGCTTTTTCCGGAACCGAATACAAGTACCTTTTTTCCCTGTAATTCCATAATAATTTTCCTCCCTTTTATCAGCATAACGCTGAAATCTGCTTAGCCAAAATCTTACAGTGCCAGCAGTGCGACCATACACATAACCGCTGTAATAACTGAGAATACCGCAACTACACGTGTTTCAGACCATCCGCATAACTCAAAATGATGATGGATCGGTGCCATCTTAAAAATACGCTTTCCATGTGTTGCCTTGAAATAAGTTACCTGAATGATAACGGAAAGTACTTCTATCAGATAGATCAGACCCACGATCAGGATAAATAACGGCATCTGCATCACATAAGCCGTACCTGCAACAAAACCACCCAGTGCCAGAGAACCTGTGTCTCCCATAAACACTTTTGCCGGATATACATTAAACAACAGAAATCCCATCAGACCTCCCACAACTGCACCTGTGATCGGCTCGATCCCCGATTTCATTCCAATAGAAACTACTGTAAAAAATACTGCAACGATCAGAGTCACACTGGAAGCAAGACCATCCAGACCATCCGTAAAATTAACTCCATTCACAGTACCGATCACAGCAAAGAAAAGAACCGGAACTGCCAGCCATCCAAGATTCAGGAAATGTCCGCTCCAGAATGGGATTCTCATAGTCAGTGAGATATCTGTATACTTAACAATATAAAATACAAAAATCGCAGTCAGAACTACCTGAAGTAAAAATTTCTGCCATGGCAGCAGTCCGTCTGAGCGTTTCAGCACAACCTTCAGATAATCATCCAGAAATCCGATAATTCCAAATCCAAGAGTCAGGAACAGTACCGGAATGATCTTCGGATAATCCCCTACATAAAATAATGCAGTTATCGCTGTGGCGATCAGAAAGATCACTCCACCCATTGTAGGTGTTCCTGCTTTCTTTAAATGGGACTGTACGCCCTCTGTTCTTTCTGTCTGGCCCATCTTCAGTCTCCGAAGAAAAGGAATGATGACCGGTCCTAATACAACGCTGATTGCAAAAGAAATCAGCACAGGGATTACAACTTGAAATTCCATCTTACACCTCATTCATTCTTTCGTTTTTTCCTGAAAGTTTTTTACTTTCAGATTTCTTTTAGTATAAGGCTTTTTTGCTTATTTATCAACCCTGCCTGCGGAATTTCCCTAATTGCCTTCTGCAGAAAAATCAGAAACATCACTTTTTTCAATTCCAAGATATGGCAGGATATTCTCAAAAATACCACGTATCACAGGTGCAGCTACTGTCCCTCCATAATAGATTCCTTTCGGATCATGAATAATACACAGTCCCAGTATCTGCGGATCTTCTGCAGGTGCAAATCCCAAAAAAGAGGAAATATAACGATTTGCACTTCTTGGCAGTGTCTGAGAAGTGGCAGTTTTCCCACCGATGGCATATCCTTCAATTTTTGCATTTTTTCCGGAGCCCTGAGATACTACTGTTTCCAGAATTTCTCTTATTTCCTTCGAAGTCTCTTCAGAGACAATTCCTTCCTTTACCGGAAAAATCAGTTTCTCACCCTCTGTTCTGTCAGGATTTAACACTGCGACTCCAAAATGCGGTGTCACCCGTCTGCCTCCGTTTATAAGTGAACTTACTGTTGCAGCCAGCTGAACAGGCGTAATCTGAAAAGACTGTCCAAAAGAAACCGTTGCCAGTTCCACTTCTCCCATATTTTTCTTCTGATGCATAATAGTTCCTGCCTCTCCCGGAAGATCTGTCCCGGTTTTATCCAGAAGTCCAAACTGTCTGAAATACTTATAATAACGTTCTACCCCAAGGCGAAGCCCCACCTCTATAAACACAGGGTTACAGGAATTCTGTGCACCTTCCACAAAATTCTGGGATCCATGTCCTGTTCTTTTTGCACAGTGGATTCTGCGATCCTCCACCACTTTATATCCGGGACAATAAAAACGGTCCCCAGGTGAAACAACACCAGCCTCCAGTCCGGCTGCCATGGTGATGATTTTAAATGTGGAGCCCGGTTCATAAGTATCATTCAGACAGGGATTTCTCCACATCTGATTCAGTAATTCCTGCTTTCTTTCTGTATTTGTTTTTCCTGATGCTGTCTGCACTGCCAGTTCACTTTGTTCATTGTGATCTTCCGACGGTATTGTTATCCCGGATTCATTTAACTGCATATTCAGATCATCTGTCAGGGTAAAAGGATCATTCAGGTCAAATTCCGGCACATTGACACATGCATATATTTCGCCGTTCTGTGGATTCATCAGCAGGATAGATACACGTTCTGCCTGCTTTTCCTCCATTACTTTCAAAGCTGACTGCTGCGCAAATTCCTGAATATTTACATCAAGGCTGATCATCAGGCTTTTCCCCTCTATCGGTTTTTCCCTTGTCTCACCCAATTTATCAATTTCCACACCCCTGGCATCTGTTGTTGTCAGGATTTTACCCGGCTGTCCCCTCAGGATTTCTTCATATTTCACTTCCAGACCGATAATTCCCTGATTATCACCTCCCGTAAAGCCAATGACTTTTGAAGCCAGACTTCCACATGGATAGTAACGCTTATAATCCTCATCAACTTTCACCCCTGCCAGACTGCACTCTCTTATCTCATCACCTGTACTTTTTTCCACATTTGTCTTTACTATTTCTATGGAAGAGATTTTCTCCACTCTTTTTCTCACTTCTGCCTCATCTATTTTCAGTTTTTCAGACAGCAGGGCGATTACTTTTTCAGGTTCTTTAATCTGACTGTGGATCACAGAGATTGTACATACCGTCCTGTTTGATGCCAGAACTTTTCCCTTTGCATCCAGAATCTCCCCTCTGGCCGCTTTGATCTCTCTCTCTCTTTCGTGAAGTTCTTTTGCTTTCTTATAATAATAGTCTGATCTGAAACACATAAGATATACCAGTCTTCCGATAAGGCCTGTCATCATTAAAATACAGCAGAGTAATACCACCCATATTTTTCTCTTGTGAAACGTCATATTTTTTTTCATAAAAAAAGCTCCGCAGAGATTGTCATAACAATATATGACCATTCTCTGCGGAGCTATAACTATACGTTTTTATTCCAGACCTGCTTCTTCATTGGTAATACCGTCTGTCTCTTCGTCATTATCCTCAGTCGTCTCAGCTTCATCATCCTCCAGAGGTGCAGGTGCATCAGGATTGGATACTGCATCTCCTGAAGAATCTGCATCCGTACTTCCCGAAGCACTGACAAGATTTGTAGACATCTTATAATTGCCTTCCTCATCCAATATGTGATCTCCATTGGCATCCAGCAGATATCCGTTTTCATCAATCCGGTTTCCATCCCAGTCTATCAGATTGCCATCTGCATCCACTAGATTACCGTCACTGTCAAGTTCACTGTCCGATATGGAAGTACTCTTTAAATGTCCCTTAAACCCTTCCCACAATTCTGTCTCCGGCACTGTTCCATCTTCAGATTCATCCGGCACTACATTCAGATACGGAAGAAGCTCCGAAAGGATTCCCTGTGCAATATACTGCGGATAAGTACTGTTTGCCTGATCCTCTACATTCGGTTCATCTACAACTACATAAATTACCACAGCCGGGTCATCTACAGGAGCAAATCCAATAAAAGAAACCAGATATTTTCCGTTTCCTCGCGGGTATTTCTCCGCTGTACCTGTTTTACCGCCTGAACTGTAACCCTGCACTTTGGAATGACGGCTGGTACCCTGCTGTACACTCAATGCCATATAGCTTCTGATATCACTGGAAATCCTGGAGGAAATCGTCTGCTTCAGAAGTATCGGCGAGATTGTTTTTATAGTTCCACCATTACTGTCAAGAACCTTTGTCACAAGATGCGGCTGATAATAATATCCGCCATTGATAACGGAACTCATCGCATTGATTTCCTGGATCATGGTACAGGTAAAACCCTGTCCAAAAGCAGAACATGCAAGTTCTGTTTCCCCCATACTGTCCTTAGTATGGATAATACCTGCGCCTTCATTCGGCAGGTCAATCCCTGTCCTTGTTCCGAAATTAAACAGACTCTGTGCTTTGATAAACTGAGTAGCTCCCATCTTGGCACCAATCTGCATCATTGCATCATTACAGGAGTTTGCAATTACCTCTCCCAGTGTCTCTGTGCCATGTGCGCTCGGATAAACCGCACACTTGATCATAGTATCTCCAAAAGTCTGCGATCCATCGCATACAAATGTATCTGTTTCCTGTATCGCACCCTTTTCCAATGCAGAAGCCATGACGATCGGCTTTACAACAGATCCCGGCTCATAGGCATCTGTGACGCAGAAATTACTCCACATACCATTCAGAGCCTCCACTGTTTCCACATCATTCATCGCTTTGATTTCATCTTCTGTATATACAGCGGAAAGATCTCTCGGATTATTCAGATCATAACGGTCACCACCATCCATGGCAATAATCTCACCGGTGGACGGATTTTCAACAATGACACCTATATTCTTGGCCCCCATTGCCTCTTTAAATCCATTAACATATTTCTCAACAATCTGCTGTGCACCGATGTCAATGCTGGTCTGAATGCTTTTTCCATTCACCGCAGCAATAATGGTCTGCTCCACATCTGAATCATCATTGATATACCCATACTGTCTTCCGTCTACGCCTGTCAGTGTGCTGTTATAGTACCCTTCCAGTCCGATATCTGCCACATCTCTGTCCAGTGCAAAACCAATTGTATCGCATGCTGTTTCATTAAACGGGTAACTTCTCAGATAATCCTCTTCAAACCAGACGCCTTTGATATTTGCCCGTTCCTTTGCCTGCGCTTTAGTAAGACCGGAATCTTCATCCTCTGCCTTATATTTTTCAAATTCTTTCTTTTTGTCCATAGACAGCTGTTTTGTCAGTACCTGATACTGACTCTGGCTGGTTCTTGAATCGGCCAAAAGAGAACGCACTGTTTCTTCATCAATCCCCAGCACCTCATTTAAGGCACGTATTGTTGGCTCTACATAGTCCTCATCTGAATTTACAGTTTTACAGTCCAGGATCACATTATAAACTTTATTGCTGGTAGCCAGTATATTTCCGTTCTTGTCATAAATATCGCCTCTCTTTGCCGGCAGTACCTGGCTCTCATATTTCTGCTGTGCCTGACTTAACACCTGTTTTTTGTATTTGCTTCCACTGGTAGCATTAATATAAGTAATTCTCAGCACTAATATTACCAGAAGCAGTAACACAATTCCAAACAATATCAGCAGCTTTTCTTTCATGTTTTGATTTATTTTTCTCTGTGGTCTTCTTCGACTCTTTCTTCCCGTATTGCTCAATTAATCACCTACTTTGAATCTGGTATATCCTGATACTGTCTTACATAGCTGTTACCCGATGTAGAATAGGTTACTGTCTGATCATCTGACGGATATTTCATCCCCAGTCTTCCCAATGCAGTCTGCTTAATCTTATTCAGATCCACATTTGATGTCACCTGGCTGTAATATGCATCATTGTCTTCTTTTAAATCTGCCAGTTCCTCCTCAAGAGATGCAACTGTACTCATCTTTGCGGTAATCTCTGATTTGTAACGAAGATATTTCACAGAGCAGAATAATATCGCCACACATACAACTGCCAGAAACGCTACAAATCCCCAGTTCATTGCAGTCGCCTTCTGCCTGTTCTTCTGTGCTTCTTTACTCAACTGATGTTTCTGCCTTGGTACCTGCGCAGGACTCGCCTGCACTCTTCGGTTTCGATTGGTCTGCTGCCTTCCCGGATTCTGTCTTCCCGGCTGCCTCTTTCTCTCCGGAACTTCTGCAAGACGTCTGACCGTATTTCCGTCAACATACATTCCTCTGTTTGTTCTGGCACTGGTTCTGCTTCTTCTTGCTGTTTCACTCCTGGTCGTTCTCGCCATTTCATGCCTCTCTAATTATAATACTCTCTCAAAAATCCGAAGCTTTGCACTTTTGGAACGCGGATTCTCTTCCATCTCTGTCTCCCCCGGAAGAATCGGCTTTCTTGTGATCACTTTTCCTTTGGATTTCTTCCCGCATACGCATACAGGAAAATCTGAAGGGCAGGTACACGGATTCTCATTTTTTCTGAAAATCGTCTTTACAATTCTGTCCTCCAGAGAATGAAAAGTGATAATGCAAAGTCTTCCGCCATCATCAAGGATATCGATCATTCCATCCAGAGAATCCCGCAGCACATCGAGCTCTCTGTTAAGCTCAATACGGATTGCCTGAAAAGTTCTCTTGGCCGGATGTCCTGACTTCACCTGCATCTTCATGGGAATGGATTCTCTGATGATCTCTGTCAGTTCTCCGGTGGTTGTGATCGGTTTCACCTGTCTGGCGGCAACAATATGTTTTGCAATATTTTTTGCAAATTTATCTTCACCGTAATCACGAATAATACGGTATAATTCTTTTTCTTCATAGCCATTGACAATATCGCCGGCTGTCTGCGTCTGGCGCTGGTCCATGCGCATATCGAGCGGTGCATCTACCCTGTAGGTAAAACCGCGTTCTTCATTGTCAAGCTGATAGGAAGATACTCCAAGATCAAGGAGAATCCCGTCGACTTTATAGATGCCTCTTGCTGCCAGTTCCTGTACCATGTAACAATAATTGCTGCGAATGATCGTCGCCTGTTTATAGGGGGCTAACCTCTCACTCGCAGCAATTATCGCATCCTGGTCTTGATCTATGCCAATAAATCTCCCCTTGGCAGAAAGTTTCCTGCATACCTCACCGGCATGCCCTGCACCTCCTAAAGTACCATCCACGTAGATTCCGTCCGGTTTGATATCCAAACCTTCAATGGTCTCTTCCAGTAATACAGATTTGTGTTTAAATTCCATCTCCGTCTCCTGTCTGGATTTACTTTGCAAGATACTTCAAACGAGACCTGTCAGATTGTGATTCCCATGTCCTGCATGCTCTCTGCAATGCTGTCCATGTCATCATAATCACAGATCTCATTCCATTTTTCTTTGCTCCAAACTTCAATTCTGTTCAGATTACCTGTCAGAACCACATCTTTCTCCAGACCGGCAAATTCGCGCAGTGTCTGCGGTACAAGGATTCGTCCCTGCCTGTCCAGTTCACATGTAGTTGCTCCAGCTACAAAGAATCGTGAAAAAGTTCTGGCATTTTTATTTGTAAGTGGTAAAGATCTGAGCTTCATTTCAAAGGATTCCCATTCATCCATCGGATAAATGTAAAGACAGCCATCAAGCCCTCTTGTCAGAACAAACTCTTCCCCTAAGAGCTCCCTGAATTTAGAAGGAATGATCAGACGCCCCTTCGCGTCGATCGTGTGGTTATACTCTCCCATGAACATGTTACTCACCTACTCTCGCAAAATCTGAATCTCCCCTTCAGATTTCTCAGGTGGTAATGGACTCTGCCGTTATTCCCCACTCACCACCACTATTCACCACTTTCTACCACTTATGTGCTTATTCTAAACTATTTAGGCTGAAAAAACAAGGGGGAGAAAAAGATTTTTAAAATTTAGAACTCTGTTAACATTTATGAAACAACCTTATTTTTACGAGAAAAATGGGCTTTTATACACAAAAAGTGGGTTGAATTTCCACTTTCAACCCACTTATCTTTCAGATATATGTTTTTTTACTGTTCTTCTTTTGAATTTGTGGGAGAATTTCCCACATCTGGCTTTACCTGTTCATCCATCTCCGGCCGGATTTCCGGTTCCGGTTTCATTTCAGAAGTCTCAGGAAACATCTGTTTTTCTTTCACTGACTCATCCAGAAATCTTTTTTTCCTCTGCCGGCGTATAGTATCTCTTTTCTGTGCCATCACTCTGCGTATGATCACTACAGGCATAAAAACAGCAAATAATATAGCGGAAATTACCAGCGAAATCCCCACTTTTGTCCCCGGAATATAAAGCTTATCTGTTCTGAACCATTCAAAGAAAAACCTTCCCAGACCATAACCTGCCAGATAGATCATAAACAATTCGCCTTCATATTTCTTTTTTCGGCGCATGGCCATCAACAGCAGAAATAACAGCAGACACCACAGACTTTCATAAAGAAAAATCGGCTGAACCTGAATATATGAAATCCCATTTATAGTCAGCAGATTATCTCTCATTGCTCCCGAAACTTCTCCTGACCGCACAGCTGAAACCGGTATCTGCATTGCCCATGGCAGATCTGTATATTCTCCGAAAGACTCTCTGTTAAAAAAGTTACCCCAGCGCCCTATAGCCTGTCCCAGAAGTATTCCGGGACACGCAATATCGGCACTCTGCCAGAATGACGTTTTGGTAATCCTGCAAAATACCGCTGCCGCAAGAAATCCAAAGAGCAGACCACCATATAAAGCGTAACCACCATTTCGAAAGTCCAGTATGGCATTCAGATTTTCTTTATAAAATCCCCATGAAAAAGCCACATAAAATAATCTGGAACCTGCCACTGAAACCAGCAGGGAGATAAGCATCATATCGAGATACCTGTTCTGATCTTCCCCATTTCGTTTCGCTTCAAGTGTCACAAGTCCCATTCCAAGAAGAGCACCCACAGCAATCAGTACTCCATATATGGTAAATTCCATTCCAAATATCTGAAATGAGCGCGGCACATAATCAAAGACCAGGCCGGGTCCCGGAAAACGTATCGACATTTCCATAAATCACCTGTTCATCATACATTGAATCGGAATAAGATCACATCTCCATCCTGTACAACGTATTCTTTACCTTCCATTCTTACAAGACCTTTCTCTCTGGCACCTGCATAGGAACCACAGTCCAGAAGATCCTGATAATTTACAACCTCAGCTTTAATAAATCCTCGCTCAAAATCTGTATGGATCTTACCTGCTGCCTGCGGAGCCTTTGTTCCGATTTTAATCGTCCATGCTCTTGTCTCATCCTCACCTGAAGTAAGGAAACTCATCAGTCCAAGGAGATGATAGCTTGCTTTTACAAGTTTCTCAAGTCCTGATTCTGTCAGTCCCAGATCCTCCAGGAACATTTTCTTCTCATCATCATCCAGTTCAGAGATCTCTTCTTCGATTTCTGCACAGATAACGAAAATCTCACTGTTCTGCTCTGCCGCATATTTGCGCACTGCCTGTACATGACTGTTGCTTTCACCGTCATCAGCCAGATCTCCTTCTGCTACGTTTGCTGCATAGATCACAGGCTTCCAGGTAAGCAGATTATAAGTAGACATCCAGGCTTCTTCATCTTCATTTTCCATTTCCATAGTGATTGCCATCTTGCCATCTTCCAGATGTGTTTTTACCTTCTGAAGGAAATCAAGCTCCTTGGCAGCCTCTTTGTCCATGCGTGCTGTTTTTGTAACTTTTGCAATTCTTCTCTCAAGGATCTCAAGGTCTGAGAAGATCAGCTCCAGATTAATAGTTTCAATATCACGGATAGGATCAATACTTCCATCTACATGGATAACATTGGAATCTTCAAAGCAGCGGACTACATGAACGATTGCATCTACCTCACGGATATTTGCAAGGAACTGGTTTCCAAGGCCTTCTCCTTTGGATGCTCCCTTTACAAGTCCTGCAATATCTACGAATTCAATTACAGCAGGTGTCACTTTCTTAGAATGATAAAAGTCTCCGAGAAGCTTCAGTCTCTCATCCGGCACTGTAACAACACCTACATTAGGGTCAATGGTACAGAACGGATAATTTGCAGATTCTGCGCCTGCCTTTGTCAATGAATTAAATAATGTACTTTTTCCAACATTGGGTAATCCGACGATTCCTAATTTCATTTTTTATATTTCCTCCTATAAATCCTTTGATTTTATCCCAGTCCAATAGCTAAATCTTTGATTGACCAACATATCAAATGACAATCAAGTGGATATTCACAATCCAAGCTCTTTGCCTTTTAAATCTTTTCCCATATTTCAGCTTCTCTCATCAGAAGTCCTAATATAGTACTTTGTATTATACCATAGCATCTTATCTTTGTGAATATTCATTTTCATCTCATCTTCTGCTAATATTTCCACACTTTTCGAAATGAATTTTTCAAATTCTTCTCTCGCCTTATTTCTATTTCTAATTTTTGTAAAAATCATTTTTATGCCGGCTCAAAAAATGTCCTTACACATATTCAAAAGATGAAGGGCATAAATACAGTCTCTTATAGAATACTTGAAAACAAAAAAGCACTCACCTATTTCAGGTAAATGCCTTAGTCAAGCGGATATTCACAATCCGCTCTGCTACTTGCTCATAACCGAATAACTGCTCCGCAGTTTATCAGAAAGATTCAGCCTTCCCCTCCGGGAAAATAATTTTAAACACAAAGAAAAAAATCACCATGGAAACTCCACCTGTAATAATTGTCACAAGCATGTTATAGACTGCCGGTGCCACATATGCAGATGCAACTGGCATCCACAGATTATTAAATCCATTACAGATCAGTGAAATTACCACCCATGCTATAAAATACCAGATTGCCTGATATACAGGATTTCCATGGCTTTTAAAAGTAATATTTCTCTGAAGTGGAAAATTGATACACTGTGCAAGAAATGACCCCAATTCATAACTGATAAAATAGCCAAGTCCACCACCGATCAGTATATTCCCCGTTGCATCACGCAATACATTATACCCCAGCAAGCTCCATGTAAATTTTACTCCAAACAGATTCATTGAAACCTTTGGCCACATAAATTCTGTACCAGCCAGACCAATTCCCAAAATCCCTGGTAAAAATGTAAATACAAGATACTGGAATACTGTCACGCCCATACTGAATATAACAAAATAGAATATCTGATAAAGCCATTTTGCAAAAGTAGCATGTTTCTCTTCAAAACATTTCCATATATTTTTTATATGATTCATCTGCACTTCCCTCCGGCTCCTTTTAATAATTTTTCATATTTCTTATTATTTCTTCTGTTTCTGAAATATCCGCCAACTACTTTTTTTACTCCAAGCATAAAGTGGCCATTCACAGCATCGACAATTCCATATACCATTTCCATACTGACTGCCCCACCGGTCATCTTGGCAATCCCCCGAAACGGCATATTGTAAATAAAAAGAATATTCAAATCTGGCTTTCCCTGTGCCTCACTCTTCTTTTTCATTTTTGTGAGATATCTATATATCAGCCTTGCAAGTCGGCTTTTTGCATAATACATCTGACAGATTGCATCATTGATTCCCAGATTTCCACTCCATCTTCCGTTCGGTATTTCACGGTCAAGAAGTTCACGAAATTCCTCATCTGATATTTTCTGCACGATTCCTGTATAATAGTAAGGCATTTTTGCCGGATTATACGGATACCCTTTACTATTTCCTGTTCTCTCAGTCATACCTGTTAAACGAATATCTGCAACACTGGCTCCTACCATAATCTGATAAGTTCCTGTTTCTATTTCCCACTGTCCCGTTTTTATATTCCAATAACGGAATGTCTTATCATCAAACGGAATCCTGAGCTGTCTGCTTTCTCCTGCCTTTAGATAAACTTTTGCAAAACCTTTCAGTTCTTTTTCCGGTCGGAACACGATTGCATTAGGAAGTCCTACATACATCTGAACAACCTCAGCTCCGTCTCTGTCACCTGTATTGGTAACCGAAACTTTGATTCCATCCTCTTCTATGATAAGATCAGAATATGTAAATTCCGTATAGGAAAGCCCAAAGCCAAATGGATATTGCACCCGGACTTTTGAAGTATCATAATAGCGATATCCCACATAAACACTCTCTCGGTATTCCGATGTTTTCTCATTACTTGGATAATATCGGAATGCCGGTGTCTGTTCATAAGATATGGGATATGTTTCTGCCAGTCTTCCTGATGGATTCACTTTTCCGGTCAGAATATCCAATGTTGCAGAAGCGCCTGCCTGCCCATTCAGATAGCCATGCAAAATCGCTTTGCAGCAGGTGTGCCATGGCATTTCTATCGCAGATCCTGCACTCAATATTCCAATAATATTTTCATTCACTTTACTGATATCCTGCAGAAGATCTATCTGGTCCTGCGGAATACGCATATGGGTTCTGTCCAGTCCTTCTGATTCGCTGATCTCATCAAGACCAAAGCAGAAAATTACAATATCTGCGTTCATGGCCAAATTTAATGCAAACTTTCTATCATTCTCATCTACATCTCCATTTCTCTGATAGCCTCTTGTCATCCCCAGAATATTCAGATCATATTGTTGCAAAATCGATGACATATCTTCTACTTTTGTTGGATTGACCATAGAAGATCCTGCCCCCTGATATCTGGGTGAAAAAGCAAAATCTCCAATAATAGCGATGGATTTTTTGGTATCCAGCGGAAGAATCTGTTTTTCATTTTTCAGAAGAATGATGCTTTCTGCTGCTGCTTTCCTTGCCAGTTGATGATGTGCGTTTCTGTCAAAGTTTTTATCTGAAAGCTTCTTCCCTGATGTCAGTTCCATCACTGCATCCACCAGTTCTCCAACTCTTTCATCCAAATCCGCTTCCTTCAGCTTTCCATTTCGGACAGCAGCAATCACTTCTCTTGCAGAATCGTACCCACAGGACGGCATCTCCAGATTTGAGCCGGCAGCAACACCTTTCACATGGTCATTGCTTCCGCCCCAGTCTGTTACTACAATTCCATCAAATCCCCATTCTTTGCGCAAGATATCTGTCAAAAGATGTTTGTCCTCATTAGCATAAATCCCATTAATCTGGTTGTAACTGCTCATGATTGCTTTTGCGTGTCCTTCTTTAACAGCTATCTCAAAACCGGTCAGATAAATTTCTCTTAATGTCCGTTCGTCAACAACTGCGTCCATTGCCATTCTCCGAAGTTCCTGACTGTTAACCGCCAGATGCTTCGGGCAGGCATAAACGCCTTTACTCTGTATTCCACGAATATATGACGCTGCCATCTTCCCGGAAAGATATGGATCTTCTGAAAAATATTCAAAATTTCTTCCACATAACGGGCTTCTTTTAATATTTAATCCAGGACCAAGCAGGATATTTACATCCATACTTGCTGCTTCCTCTCCAAGAGCCTGTCCAATCTCTTCCCCCAGATCCTGATTCCAGCTGTTTGCAATCGTTGCTGCTGTGGGGAAACAAGTTGCGTTCAGGGATGCATTCAGTCCCAGATGGTCTCCTGCCCCTGCCTGCTTTCTAATTCCATGCGGTCCATCTGAAAGAAAGATGGACGGGATGGAAAGCCTGTCAATTTCTCTGGTCTGCCAGACAGTTTTTCCACTGAGGATTGCTGCCTTTTCTTCTATTGTCATCTTTTCAACCAATTTTTGCTGTTTCATAACTGTTTTCCATCCCACTTTCATCTTTATTCAGCATTCTTTCTTTTCTTATATCCTCTGATTACCAGTACTTCCATTCCTGCCATGAAAAGTGCTATTACAATGTCGATACCAATTCCTGCTTTTTTCCAGTTTTCCATACCTGTTTCTTCGTGTTCTCCATCATAAGCCCAGCTGCTTACAACTGTATACATGACATTTTTGCAGGCATTTCTCATCTGAAGTACAGATGTCGGATGCTCCGGATTGGCTACATTGTTCTCTTCTCCATTGAATGTGGACAACATTACATCTACTCCATTTGCCAAAGCTGCATCTGCATTCATAAATCCATGACCATTGTTTCGGAAGAAGTCTGTAAGCGCCATTCCCCTGAATCCCCATTCATCTCTGAGAACTGTATTCATAAGGTTACTGCTTTCTCCAGTCCATTTATCTCCAAGGAAACTCCAGGAAACCATAACCGCATTTGCGCCACCCTGTTTTACAGAAATTTCAAATGGTTTCAGATAGATTTCCCGGATTGCCTGCTCATTTGACCAGACACTTACCATCTTTGCATTTCCCTCATACAGAGCAAAATGTTTGATATAAGAATAAACCTCATACTTTCTTGCTCCTTCTACTGCTTTTGCTCCCATATTTCCTGCAAGAACTCCATCTTCTGAAAAGTATTCATAGTTTCTTGCTCCAAATGCGGTTCTATGAGTATTCATACCTGGTGCATACCAGCCCTCTGCACCCATTTCCTGACTGATCTTGCCCATGCATTCACCCCAGGCCTGTGCAAGTTCCTTATTCCATGTGGAAGCAACCACAACTTCAATTGGAAATCCAATAGAACCAACTCCTGTAAAGTTGTTATTAATTGCTGCTGGTCCATCGAAATCAAGTGTAGCCACTTTTCCCACAGAATCCATGGCTGCTGTCTGATAACCTGCCATTGCAATCATATTTGCCATTTCATCAACAGTAAGCTGATCCAGAAGTTTTTCCCAACGAGGATCGTCATAATCAGCATCACGCATATCAGCTAATGTAAGTCCATTATCTGCTCCCGTTGTCGGCATTACATCCTCATCATTGAGATATGTAGTCTTATCAAAGTTGCTGTTCAGATGATATTCAGAAACATATGGCTCACCCAGCTCTGCAGATGCCGGTGCTGCTGTAGCCTCTTCATAATTTGCAAAATGATCTGCTCGTGATAAATATGTCACATCGCCTTTTGCATCTTCAAATACATTTGTTGCTGCAGTATCATCTGATGCTCTTTTATTTTCTCCCTTATATACTACATCTTTATCTGCAGTATAAGTTTTCTGATCCAGCACAGTATGTGAATCGCTGTTGATAGAAATCGCATAATCGCCTTTTTCAAGAACATATGCTTTTGCATGATTCTCATCATAAGAGGCCATATCTTCTATACTGAATGTAACTGTAACAGTCTGAGATTCTCCCGGCTGAAGCAAATCTGTTTTTGCAAACTCGATCAGATTTGCAGAAGATTTCTCAATTCCCCCATTTGTATATGGCGGTTTATAATACACTTCTACTACATCTTTTCCGGCAACATCTCCGGTGTTGGTTACTTCTACATCTACAGAAATCTGTCCGTCTTTTTCCTCCAGTTCACCCATTTTCTGTTCAAATTCCGTGTAACTCAGGCCATATCCAAATGGATACTGTACAGTCTTATCGTAATCAATCGCACCTTCCTGTGCAGCTGTTTCATAGTACTTGTATCCTACATAAATACCTTCCACATAATTGGTAAATGCCGGAGCATACACCTGCGCAGTTCCTGCGTTCATTCCTTCAACGGCCAAATCTGCCAGATTTGTATACTCCGTTTTTTCTGCATTATTCCACCACGGAGCAGTCGTCATATCATAAATAAATGTATCCGGTGTTTTTCCGGAAGGATTGACTTCACCTGAAAATACTTTACCAAGTGCATTAAATCCCACATTTCCCGTTCCGGGGCACCATACAACAGATTTAATCTGAGGATATTCATCTGCGAAACCAAGTTCAAACTGATTTGCTCCATTATAAACCACAATCACATTATCAAAGTTTGAGCAAACCATATCTACCATATCTCTCTCAGTTTGTGAAAGCTGTAAATAATGCTCTCCCTCAGGAAAATCATCATATTCATCTGAATTATTATCATATGCTGCTTTTCTTACATCCATAGGAATATCATTATGACCTTCACCTGCTTTTCTGGAAAGAACCACAACTGCCACATCAGAATACTCTTTCGCACTTTTAATAAGCTCATCACTGTAAGTATCTACAGGTGGCTCCGGTAATGTCCAGCTCTGTTTCTGGATAGACATTTCCGGATTATCTGCACCATAATTGTTATAAAAATCAACCAGTTCCTGGTTAATAGAAAATCCGGCATTTTCAAGTCCCTGATTCAGACTGACAATATCATACAGATCATTAATTCCACCGGAACCAGCTCCTCCGTAAGCCGGATTAATAGATTCCCAGCCAAAAATATTCAGTTTTTTTGTTTCATTTAAAGGAAGCAGGCTTTCATTCTTCAGAAGAACAATTCCGTCTTCCATAATTTCTTCTGCTACTTCCGCAGCTTCTTCATTTGTTTCATCGCTTAAAGTTCCATTTCCCGTTGCCAGTCCAATCAACGTAGCCATTGGTCCAAAACAGATCATATTCACGCAGACAACAACTGCAAGAACCATTGCGATCGCAGCTTCTCCTCTTATCAGAAATTTTTTGCCCCTGGACATCCTGCGGCATGCAATCATAATTACGATTCCAATTACAAGTGCAGCAATAATACTGATAATATACGGTTTGCATAATTGTAATACCGCCAGAACATCTTCCATTTCAACACTGATCATTCTCTTTTTTCCTCCTTTGACTCTCTCGTCTTTTTCAGGTATCATTTCCTGTTGACATTACTATAACATGGTTATTATTTCGTGCCGTTTTTGGCACAAGATGCAGCAAATATGGCACAAAATACTAAAAAAGTTCCACCGGACCTGTCGTATGCTTGGCAACAAAAATACCCAGAGCATTACAATACTCTGGGTAAAAGAATCTTTAATTCAAACCAGTTCTGCTGTACTCCAAATACTACAGAACCATCATATTTTTCTACAGCTTTACGAATACTCTTCAATCCAAAACCATGGTTTTTACTATCCTTTTTTGTTGTTGTAATCAGATCCTCTTCATTTTTGGAAATTTCTGCTTCACAATAATTCTCTATCTTGATGAACACAAATCCTTTTTGAGCGGATACTGTCAGATGGATCAGTCTTTTTTCCGGATCTGGAATTAAAATTACATGTTCAATCGCATTATCCAAAGCATTTCCAAATATAGAACATATATCTGTTACATGCATATGATCCAATAATTTTCCATCTGCCACACAGGTAATCTGTATATGATTTTTTCGACAATGGAAAATCTTAGCTGCCAAAATCGTATCAAGTACCTGATTCCCCGTTCTGCTTATATTTTCAAAAGCAGCGATTTCCTTTTCCATGGAATCAATCCATTTTTTTCGTTTTTCTTCATCTGATTCCGCGCGAAGTCCCGTTATCTGGTGTTTCAGATCATGGTATTTCATTTGTATGAGATCCAGGCTGTCCTGATAATTTCGGTATTGATCATACTGGCTTTTCAGCATCACGTTCATTACTGAAAGTTCTTTCTCGGCAACATACTCACTGATCCTGCTCAGTCGGTCATTTTTTGCGGACAGTTCATACATGCTATCCTTTTCTGTTCTCTGCTCCTGCGTTTGCTCTCGTTTGATTTCTCCCTCCGTATCTTCTTGGCACAAGCAGGACAATACCTTGATGCACCAGAGCCCGGGACATATTCAACGCCGCACACCGTACAATTTTTAGCGGGCATTGCTGCCCACCGTTTTGTAGGTATGATATGTAATTCATCGACAAAGCCGATGAATTTATAGTAAATCTTGATTTCCTGCTTCACTGTTCCGTCTGCCATCTTCTCACGCTCCGAAACAAGTATCTTGTCTATGAGTGCGTTTATAACTGTTGCATCCAGTTCTTTTAAGCCTTGATAATTTCGGATAAGGGCGAGGAAGTCACGGATTCCCCGTGATTTCTCGTAGCTTTCATTAAGAGTTTCCGTCACCTCTTTCAGCCTTGCTTCAATTTCAAGCTGCTCTTTCTGGTATTTCCCCGACATCATCTCAAAATTCCGCTCGGTAATACGCTCCATGACCTTATCCTCGTAGAGAGAGGAAAACAGCCTGTCCAGTTCCGCAAGGCGTTTGTTCAGCTTCTTACGTTCTTTCTCTAATGCTTTCGCCCTGCTCTGGTCTGTTTCCGTGAGCCGCTTTTCTATGGCCCTGACCGCCTTTTCATCATTCACTGCCATATCCGCAAAACAGTTGATGTCGGCAAGAACGGCATTGAATAAATCCCTTGCTTCTATATTGTGGGCACTACACTCGCTTCTTCCGTTTCTTGCATAATTATTACATGAATACTGTACACAGTCGATAATCTCTGGGCGTTTCCTCCTGTGTACGTTCATTGCCCGCAGAGCACATCCGCAGTCCACACACTTGATAACGCCTGCAAAAATATTTACAAATCCTCCCTTGTTCTGTGGAAGCCTACGACTTGTAATAAGCTGTTGGACAATATCAAATTCCTCCTGCGTGACTATTCCCTCATGGGTATTGGGTATCACTTCCCATTCTTCGGGCAGCTTAGAGGGGCGTTTCTTGCTTTTCATATTGGCGGCAATCCGTTTGTAGCCTACAAGATTTCCCGCATATATCGGGCTTCTTAAAATGCTCCTCACGCTGTTCCCACTCCAAATATAGCGTTTGTCCTCGTTCCCCTCAAAATGACGTTCAAAGCCTGTTTCGCCACGCTCCGCCGCATAAGCGGCAGGGCGTAGGATATGCTGTTTATTAAGATGTCTGCAAATTTTGGCAACTCCATTCCCTTTTAATGCAAGGTCGAATATCTCTTTTACAACATGTGCCACTTTATCATCTATCAGCAGATGGTTGTGGTCGGCAGGGTCTTTGATATAGCCATAAGGGGCGGTAGTTCCCATGAATTTCCCCTGTTGAAACCTCGCCCGATATGCCGATTTTATCTTAACAGATATGTCAGCGGCATACATTTCGTTTAAAATGTTGCGGAAAGGCGTGATGTCCATAGCAGATTTATTCAAGGTATCTACGCCGTCATTGACCGCTATATACCTCACGTTATGCTCTGGGAAGAAAACTTCCAGATATAACCCACAATCAAGATAGTTTCTCCCCAGACGGGATAAATCTTTCGTAATCACGCAGTTTATCAGACCGCTTTCAATGTCTTTTATCATATTCTGGAAACTTGGTCTTTGGAAATTTGTACCAGAATAACCATCGTCCACATACGTTTTTGCTATGTGCCATCCCT
>ENA-ORUA01001130-ORUA01001130.1-human-gut-metagenome-genome-assembly--contig:-NODE-1130-length-25758-cov-5.121309_pt1 | contig 25758 bp, 19 predicted proteins | sample MGYA00242076_ERZ509201 | MGnify/ENA primary metagenome ERZ509201 (study PRJEB26280, sample SAMEA2338863) | human gut metagenome | biome: human gut; feature: human-associated habitat; material: faeces...
GTCTGGGGATCCGCAAGCTTCTGCCGCCGCAGGTGGAGCTGATCTCAGGACCGGGATGTCCGGTCTGTGTAACACCGGTAGGGTTTATTGACGAGGCCGTTTATCTTGCTCTGGAAAAACAGGTGACGATCTGCACATTCGGTGATCTTGTCCGCGTACCGGGAACAAAGAAAAGCCTTGCAGATGCCAGGGCAGAAGGCGCCAGGATACGGATCGTCTATTCACCGGCAGATGCAGAAAAATATGCGAAAGAGCATCCAAAAGAGCAGGTGGTATTTCTTTCCGTTGGCTTTGAGACCACCACGCCTGCCGGCTGTCTTTCCGTGAAAAAGGCCGGAGAGGACGGACTTTCCAATTATTCGCTCCTTGTGGCAAACAAGACCATGCCCCAGGCTTATCAGGCATTAAAGGGCAGTGCGGATGTGTTCCTTTATCCGGGACATGTCAATGCGATCACAGGAACTGCGCTCTGTGAGCAGCTGGCAGAGGAAGGTATCAGTGGTGTGGTGGCAGGCTTTACAGCGAAGGAGCTGCTTACGGCACTGGCTGTTGCACTGGTACGTTTTCAGGAAGGAAAACCGTTCTTTGTGAACTGCTATCCCCGTGTGGTAAAAAGTGAGGGAAGCCCGGAGGCACAGAAGCTGATCGAAGAACTGATGGAGCCCTGTGATTCCGAATGGCGCGGTCTGGGTGTGATCCCGGGGTCCGGCCTGGTGCTCCGGAAGGAGTGGGAAGCCTTTGATGCCAGAAAAAAATATGCAGTGCCGCCGATCCAGGGCAGGCCAAATCCGGCCTGTCGCTGTGGGGATGTGCTTCAGGGAAAATGCAGGCCATCAGATTGTAAGGTATTCGGAAAGGTCTGTACCCCGCAGCATCCGGTAGGTGCCTGTATGGTATCCAATGAAGGAGCATGTTCCGCATATTTTATGTACGGAAACTGATGTCCGCTTTAATGGACTGCGAAATATGATACATTACATATAGTACAAACGAAGGATCGTATCCGGAAGATCTGACAGGATGAAACCGATATGAAATTCCTTTGACCCAGCATAGAAAGAAGATAATATTATGGAAAATAAAACAGTGACTATGGCACACGGTGCCGGAGGCCGTCAGACCTCAGAACTGATCGATGAAGTATTCAAAGCGCATTTTGCAAACCCGGATCTCACAGCCGATGATGCGGCCGTGCTGGTTCCGCCTGCAGGAAAAATGGCAGTATCCACCGATGGATTTATTGTTTCTCCGGCATTTTTTCCGGGGGGAAATATCGGCAAGCTTTCCATCTGCGGAACCGTTAATGACCTTGCCTGTATGGGAGCAAAACCGATGTATCTTACCTGCGCTTTTGTCATTGAGGAGGGTTTTCCCATGGAGAAGCTGGAGGAGATCGCCGCAGCCATGGAAAAAACAGCAAAAGAAGCCGGAGTGCGTATTGTTTCCGGAGATACTAAGGTGGCAGGAAAAGGTCAGGTTGACGGTGTGTTTATCACAACAACCGGAATGGGTGAGATCCAGGAGGGCGTTCAGGTAGGCGGTGAGCTGGCAAAACCGGGAGATGCCATTATTGTAACCGGTGATGTGGGAAGACATGGATGCACCATTCTTCTGGCAAGAGAGGATTTCGGCATTGACGCAGATGTGACAAGTGATTGCGCACCGCTGTGGGGAGCTGTAAAAGAGGTGCTGGATGCTACCCATAACATTCATGTGATCCGTGATGCCACAAGAGGTGGTGTCGGAACGGTTCTTTACGAGATCGCAGGACAGAGTAACGTAGGGATCCGCCTGGATGCAGCAGCTGTTCCGGTAGCTCCGGAGGTAAAGGGTGTCTGCGGCATGCTTGGCCTGGAGCCGCTTTATCTGGCATGTGAGGGACGAATGGTGATTATGGCACCAAAGGAAGAGGCAGGAAGGATCGTGGAAGCACTGCGTAAATGTCCTTATTCCAGGGACGCAGCCATTATCGGTGAAGTTACGGAAGACCAGCCGGGAAAGGTTGTTATGACTACGGAGATCGGAACGCAGGCACTTCTTCCGCAGCCGGGAGGAGAGCTTCTGCCGAGGATCTGCTGATAATATCGGAAAGGAGAGTCAGATCTTATGGAGACAAGAGTGGCATTGATCTCGATCATTGTGGAAAACAATGACGTGATCGATGATATCAACCGTTTTCTTCATGAAGCGGGAAAATATATTATCGGGAGAATGGGGATCCCTTACCGGGAAAAAGGCATCAATATCATCAGTATTGCCATTGATGCACCACAGGATGTGATCAGCTCCTTATCCGGAAAGATCGGCCACCTCAGTGGAGTTTCCGCCAAAACGGCATATTCCAATGTGATCACAAAAGCGGAGGACAGAAAATGATAAAAGTTGCGGTATACGGAAAGGGCGGCATCGGAAAATCTACTACGGTTTCCAATGTGGCAGTAGCCCTTGCGGAAAAAGGAATGAAAGTGATGCAGATCGGCTGTGATCCCAAGGCAGATTCCACGATCCTTCTCAGGCATGGAAAAAAGGTTCCCACTGTGCTGGAGCTGTATAACGAAAAACGCCAGGAGCTGAAGCTTACGGATATGGTGCAGATCGGATATGGGGGTGTAGTCTGTGTGGAAGCCGGCGGTCCTGCACCGGGGCTCGGATGTGCGGGAAGAGGTATCATTACTGCTCTCGAGAAGCTTAAGGAAAACGGAGCCTATGAGACCTATAAACCGGACATTGTTTTTTATGACGTACTGGGAGATGTTGTCTGCGGTGGATTTTCCATGCCCATGCGAAAGGGGTATGCAGATAAGGTATTTATCATCACCTCCGGAGAAAACATGGCCATCCATGCAGGGGCAAATATTGCCATGGCAGTGGATAATTTCAGAAACAGAGGATATGCATCTCTTGGCGGCGTGATCCTGAACCGGCGGAACGTGCCGGGAGAGGAAGAAAAAGTCCGGGAGCTGGCAGAGGATTTTCATACGCGGGTAGTGGGAACGCTTTCCAGAAGTGAACTGGTCCTGGAAGCAGAGAATCGAGGAAAAACTCTTCTGGAAGCTTATCCGGATTGTGAGATGGCAGAGGAGTACCGGACACTGGCCGAGCAGATCCTGAATGCATGCAGGGAGGAAGACTCATGTTAAAAAGAGTTGGTAACAGAGAGCTTTCGGGAAAAACAGAAATATTTATAAAGGAAGCCTCTTTTCCGGTTCCCTTTCAGCCGGGGCTGGAATTTAATTCACCAGTCCATGGAAACTGGAATATCGTACATACGGGAATGCTGGTTCCGGAAGCAAGGCAGATCTACGTCTGTGCGGATAACTGCATGCGTGGCGTTGTGCTGACTGCCGCAGAGATGAATGCGGCAGACCGTTTTTCCTTTGTGATCGTGGAGGAAAAGGATCTTCTGGGCGGAAATCTGGAGGATGTGACCATTGAAGGAGTGACGGATATTCTGAACCGGCTGGATGAGAAGCCAAAGGCAGTCCTGCTTTTTACCGTGTGTCTTCATCATTTTCTGGGAAGTGATCTGGACCGCATCTACGGAGAACTGGAAGAAAGATTTCCGGAGATCTTTTTTATGCGATGCTTTATGGATCCTGTCATGCAGAAAACAGGTCTGACTCCGGATCAGAAGCTGCGCCGTGCCATGTATGATGCAGTACCGGAGAGGAAAGCTGATCCGGAATGTGTCACAGTCCTGGGCAGTGATTTTGTGTTGGATGAGAGTGCAGATATCTGCCGGATCCTGAAAAAGAACGGAATCCGTCTCCGGGAAGCACCGGCCTGTAAGACCTGGGAGGATTATCAGAGCCTGGGAGAGGGAAGCCTGATCCTTAACTGTTATCCGGCAGGAAAATTCGGAGTACAGCAGCAGGCGGAGAGACTTGGAAGGCCGTTTTTATACCTGCCCGGAAGCTTTGACTATGAGGAGATAGAGACGCAGGAAAAGCATTTGCTGGAGCTGCTGGATCAGCACAGCTGCGGTAAAAATGGCCTGGATATCAAAACGGAGATCCGAAAATGCGAGGAGGCTCTTTCCCATGCACACCAGATCATCGGTGACACTCCCATAGCTGTGGATTATCTTTTTCATCCAAGACCTCTGGGACTTGCAAAGCTTCTCCTTACCCATGGATTTCAGGTACAGTCCGTTTTTCTGGACAGTATCAGCCCGGAAGAAAAAGAAGTATTTTTCTGGCTTCAGGAGAATTACCCGGAACTCATGTTGATTTCGACTGTCCGTCCGGAGATGAGAGTGCGGCCACGGCAGCATTCCGGAAAAATCCTTGCCGTCGGACAAAAAGCAGCCTGGTTTACCGGAAGCCGGAATTTTGTCAATATGGTACAGGGTGGCGGGCTTTGGGGCTTTGACGGGATCAGACGTACTGCACAGCTGATGCTGGAGGCATTTAATGAGGAAAAAGCTCCGGAGGATCTGATCGTTCGAAAGGGATGGGGGTGCGAAAGCTGCATATGAGACAGGCATATCGGATCATACCAATCTACACGGCAGACGTGTCTGGTGTCTGCTCCGCGTTGTATGAGCTTGGAGGAATGACAGTGATGCATGATCCCTCCGGCTGTAATTCTACCTATAATACCCATGATGAGATCCGGTGGTACGACCAGGACAGTCTGATCTTTATCTCAGGTCTTACGGATATCGATGCCATTATGGGAAATGATGAGAAATTTCTTCAAGATATCGAAGAGGCGGCAAAGGAGCTGAAACCGAAATTTATTGCACTTGCAAGTTCACCGATCCCCTTTATGAACGGAACAGATTTTCAGGGACTGGCCCGTGCACTTACAGCAAGGACCGAAATTCCGGTATTTTCGGTTCCGACCAGCGGCATGCACGACTATGTATACGGAGCAGGGCTGGCACTGGCGGAAATCGCAGGACATTTCACAGGAGCAGAGAAAACAGGAAGGTGTTCAGAAGTACCGACGGGATCTGCGGAAAGATCTACAGAGAAGAGAAGCAGGAAATTAAATCTTCTTGGAGCGACACCCCTTGATCTTGGCCCGCAGTCTGCAGTAGATGCCATGAAAAAACGTCTGAAAAACTATGGCTGGGAGATACTTTCCACCTGGGCTATGGGGGATACGCTGGAAGCTTTGTCCTGTGCCGGTGAAGCGGCGGTAAACCTTGTGGTATCCTCTGTGGGAATCCCGGCGGCCAATGTGCTGAAAGAAAAATTCGGTACGCCATTTCTCGTGGGGACTCCTGTGGAAGGCTATGAGGGACAGATTTCAGATGCACTTGAGCGGATCGCGGATAGATCCTGTGGAGAGTGGGTAAATAAGAAGGATGACTCCGCAGAGGAAAGCGGAGGGCAGATCTTAGGGAAACAGGAGGAACTGTGGAAAGTAACTCCGGAGCAGGTAATCTATTTTCAGGGAAGGAACAGTCTGTCAGCAGTATCTGACCCTTCAGGAGAAAGCAGGGAAATGCCCGACAAAGATGAGGTATTTTTTTCCGTACCGGACATTACCATCATCGGAGAACCGGTTACCATGGGCTCCCTGGCAGCAGTCATAGAGCAGAAATACGGAAAAAAGGTTCAGCTGCTCTGTCCGCTGGAGATCACAGAGGGACTTTTGCGCAAGGGAGATGAAGCCATCTGTGGCGAGGAAGCCATGGAAGAAAAGCTGAAAACAGCCAGGATCATTGTGGCAGACCCACTCTATCGTCCGATCTGTCCGAAAACAGCCATTTTTTATGAGATGCCGCATATTGCGTTTTCCGGAAGGATATATCTCAGAAAATATTTTCCGGAATAAAGAGCGTTTCGTGATCATGTATATAAATATTATGCGGATGAGAAAACAGGGCAGCAGTGTGTATAATTGCAGGAAAATCACATAAACTGAATTATAAGAAACCGTAAAGGCGTTGCAGAAATATGCAGCGCCTTTTTCCGGCGGTAATACCGGAAATGGAGTATATATGGAGGGATTTTTATGTGGGGATTTCTGTCAGCGCTGATCTCGGGCGCACTGATGAGCATTCAGGGAGTATTTAACACAAATGTAACAAAACAGACCAGTCTGTGGGTTTCAACCGGCTGGGTACAGTTTTCTGCATTTCTGGTCTGTGTGGCAGCATGGTTTTTTACAGGCAGAGAAAGTATCGGCATGCTGTGGCAGGTGGAGAATAAATATACGCTGCTTGGAGGCGTGATCGGTGCGTTCATTACCATTACCGTGATCCAGAGTATGGGCAGTTTGGGGCCAGCGCGGTCAGTTATGCTCATTGTGATCTCCCAGCTTGCAGTGGCTTATCTCATAGAACTGATGGGACTTTTTGGAGTGGAAAGAGCGGATTTTCAGTGGAGAAAGCTGTTGGGAATGCTGATCTGTATTGCAGGTGTGGTTATTTTCAAATGGAAATAGAAATAAAAGTATTGTAATATTTGTAATACTTCGTTAAAATAAGGTATGGTTTTGCATGAGTAACGGGGCACCTGCCGCCACATCGGCGGAAAGGAGTGAACCGCCTACCTATGAAAATAAGATCACATATCAGAAGTGTTCGGCTTGTTTTTTCCATATTTTTGTTACAGATCCTGGCAGGGCTGACAGGCTGTAAGGATGACGGAACAGAATTTCTGGAGAAAGAACTGGTGCAGGAAGAAAGTACGGAAGCATCCGGAATGGATGCAGAGCAGGAAGAACCGAAGGATACGGAAAGTGAAGTATCCGGGAAGGCATCCGCAGGGGCTGCGGCAGATATATCACAGAAGAAACAGAATGAGTCTGCGGAGGAACCGGCTCCGGAGGTTGAAAAACAGCTGCCGGAGATCTCAGACACCCCTCAGACCATTTATGTAGATATATGTGGAGCAGTGACCAGCCCGGGAGTCTATGAGCTTCCATATGGCAGCCGTGTTTTTCAGGCTATCGAGCAGGCCGGAGGATATCTTCCGGAAGCTGCGGCAAGCTATCTCAACCGTGCTAAGGGACTTTCCGATGGACAGCAGGTTTATGTGCCTACCCAGGCGGAGGTGGACAGCCAGCGGATCGCAGCTACCCAAGATGGATCGGAAGTCACAGCAGAAAACAGTACCGAAACGACGAGCGGACAGAAATCCGCCGGAGAGGATTCCGGTGAAGCCGAGACTGCATCTTCCACAGAGCAGAAGATCGATCTGAACACCGCTGATGTATCCCAGCTTACTACTCTCACAGGTGTAGGGGAGTCCAAGGCCCTGGCGATCATCGCTTACAGGGAAGAGAACGGTCCCTTTACTTCAGCAGAGGATATCATGAATGTACCAGGCATCAAAGAAGGAACCTATGAGAAGATAAAGGATAAAATAGCAATAAAGTAAGGAGCGCTAAATGAGCAGGAAAGTATTGGTAGTAGATGATGAGAAACTGATTGTCAAGGGACTTCGCTTCAGTCTGGAGCAGGACGGAATGGAAGTGGACTGTGCCTATGACGGAGAGGAAGCACTGGAAAAAGCAAAAGCAGGAGAGTACGATATCATCCTTCTTGACCTGATGCTTCCAAAAATGGACGGTCTTGAGGTATGCCAGCAGATCCGTGAATTTTCCAATGTTCCGATCATCATGCTTACAGCAAAAGGAGAAGATATGGATAAGATCCTGGGTCTGGAATACGGAGCTGATGATTATGTCACCAAGCCTTTCAACATCCTGGAAGTCAAAGCCCGCATCAAGGCGATCATCCGCCGTGCAGGCAGCAAACAGGATAAGCAGGAGAAGGCCAAGACTGTGGAAGTCGGAGAACTGAAGCTGGACTGCGAAGGACGCCGCGTATTTATCTCCGGAAAAGAGATCAACCTCACAGCCAAGGAATTTGATGTGCTGGAACTGCTGGTATTCAATCCGAACAAGGTATACAGCAGAGAAAATCTTCTGAATATCGTATGGGGCTATGAATATCCGGGAGATGTCCGTACCGTAGATGTACATATCCGCCGCCTGAGAGAAAAGATCGAGGCCAATCCCAGTGAGCCGAAATATGTACACACCAAATGGGGTGTGGGCTACTATTTCCAGGCATAACCTGTGAAGTTCAAAAAGAACGGCAAATTTTTCAAAAGTCTCCGCTTTCGTATTCTGATCATCCTGATCATACTGGGAATCGTACCGAGTGTCATCGTAACGGAAATGGTCATTGCCAACTATGAAGATCGTGCCATTGCCAACCGTGTGCAGAGCATGGAGAACATCTGTGACATCATGTGCGACCTGCTGATCAAGGAGAATTATCTGAATGACACCAGCTCTCAGACGGTGAACAGCAAGCTGGAATTACTGTCCAACAGCTATGGTGGCAGGATTCTCATTGTAGACAGGGATTTCAGGATCATCAAGGATACCTATGGCGTGGATGAGGGCAGGACTCTGGTTTCCCAGAAAGTATTGAACTGTTTTAAAGGAGAAGATGCCTACCAATATGATTCTGACAGCCAGAAGCTGATCCTGGCAGTTCCGGTAAAAAGTCCGGATGTAAAACAGGTGCAGGGTGCCATGATGATCATGGCATCTTCCAGTGAGGTGACAGCAACTATCCATGAACTGGAGCAGAAAGGGATTCTGATCATCGGTATCATTGTAGTGCTGGCCATTTTTCTGGGGTATATTCTTTCCACGATCCTGGTGAAGCCATTTGCCAGGGTAACGAAAGCAATCGAGGACCTTACAGACGGATATCAGAATGAGGAGATCTCGGTACCGGATTATACAGAGACAGCTTTGATCACAGATGCATTTAACAAGATGCTTTCCAGAATGAAGACGTTGGATGAATCCAGACAGGAGTTTGTATCCAATGTGTCTCATGAGTTGAAGACACCTATGACTTCAATGAAGGTTCTGGCGGATTCGCTGGTAGGACAGCAGGGGGTTCCGGAGGAACTGTATCAGGAATTTCTTTCTGATATCACAGAAGAGATTGACAGAGAGAACAAGATCATCACCGATCTGCTCTCCCTGGTAAAAATGGACAAAAAAGCAGCAGATATGAATATCCGTAATATGAATATCAATGAGCTGCTGGAGAATATTCTAAAGCGTCTCCGTCCTATTGCAGATCAGAGAAGGATTGACCTGATCCTGGATTCGTTCCGACCGGTAACCGCAGATGTGGATGAGGTGAAATTTACCCTTGCCATCAGTAACCTGGTCGAAAATGGTATCAAATACAATGTAGATGAGGGATGGGTCCGCGTAACACTGGATGCGGATCATAAGGATTTCTATGTGACGGTTGCAGATTCCGGCCTGGGAATACCGGAAGATTCCATTGAACGGATCTTTGAGCGTTTTTATCGTGTGGATAAATCCCATTCCAGAGAGATCGGCGGAACTGGTCTTGGACTTGCTATTACAAGAAGTTCTATAGCCATGCATCATGGGATCATCAAGGTATCCAGCAAAGAGGGCGAGGGAACCACATTTACCGTGAAGATCCCGCTGTCCTATATCCCGTCCTAGGAGGTACAGCATGAAAAAAACGATTTTGATCATCTGTGTGGCCGCTGCCTGCATCCTTTTTGGTCTGGTTGCTTTCATAGGTTTGTCGGGAAAAAATAAAAACGAAGAACAGCAGTATAGATTTTATTATATCAACAGCGATGAAACGAGACTGAAAGAAGAAAAATATACTCCGGAGAAGGAAACAACAGAAGTGATGCTGCGCAATTTTTCCGAGAGTCTGAATAACCGTGAGACCCGGGAAGACGGAATCTCACTTTTTCCGGATGGGGTAAAGATTTCTTCTTATTCCATACAGGATGGAGTCCTGAACGTAGAATTCAATGAGGCCTATGATAAAATGTCACGTACCAGAGAACTTCTGGTGCGGGCAGGGATAGTGAAGATCTTTTTACAGGTTCCAGGAGTGGATTCTGTGGAGATCTATGTGGGTAAAAAGCCGCTGACAGATACCAGGGGTGAAGAAGTGGGAGCCATGAACAACGACACCTTTGTGGAGTTTTCCGGGTCCGATGGGGATGTGTACAGCTATGACACCTTTACTCTGTATTTCACAAATAAAAACGGAGATAAACTGGTAGCGGAACAGAGAAGTGTCCGCTACAGACGAAATCTTCCGAAGGCTACGGTGGTTTTGGAGCAGCTTGCAAGAGGTCCGCTGGAAAAAGGACATTATCCTACAATACCGGAGAATTCAGAGGTACTTTCGCTGACGAGAGCAAACGGAATCTGCTATGTGGATTATAATTCCGTATTTCAGGATTATGCGCTGGATGTTTCGGAACAGATTGCCGTGTATTCGGTGGTAAATACGCTGATCGCGGCAATGGATGTGGACAAAGTTGAGATTTCCATCGAAGGAAACAAGGAAGTGACTTTTGGCCAGAATATGCAGCTTTATAAGTTCTATGAATGGAACGACAGCCTGCTGGCACACACAAAGGCTAAAAAAGAATAGAAAAAATAAAACATTTCAAAATATCAGAAAACGGGAGAACATTTATGGCGAAAAGGCCGATGTGTCTTTTGTGTTTTCTTATGGTGCTGAGTCTTGGCGCACTGGAGCTTATGGGGATTCCTCTGATCAAGGGGAATCCCCTTCCGTTAAATGTGCAGGAGCAGATCGAAGCGCACCCTGGTTCCATGATCTGCGGGGAGGTGGAACAGTATGAAAACACAGAATTTTCCCAGTCTGTTTATCTGAAAAAAACATATCTTATCCATCAGTCAAAAAAATTTCCAATTGAAAATGTAAGAATATTTCTCAAAAAAGAAGAAGATCTGAAACCGGGAATGCGGATCCTGGTCAAGGGAACGCTGAAAAGAGTGGAAGGTCCTGCGAATCCGGGGGGCTTTGACAGCCAACACTTTTATGCCTGTCGTCATATTTATTATTTTATGAAGAACGCTGTGCTCCAAAAGAAAACAGCAGTGTATTCCGGCTACAGGCAGCTCCTTTTGGAGATAAAAGAAAGCTGCAGACAGATCCTGAAGGAAACTGCAGGAAAAGATGCGCCTGTTTTTTGTGCCATAACGCTTGGAGACAAACAGGAACTGGATCCGGAAACACAGATGCGATATCAGCTGGCCGGAATCATACATATCCTTGCCATCAGCGGACTTCATATCAGTATTCTGGGAATGAGGCTTTACAACCTTCTAAAGAAGATGGGACTGGGAATCTGGCCTGCCGGGATTTTTTCTCTGGGAGTGATGCTGCAGTATGGGATCATGACCGGAGGGAGTGTTTCCACCATGCGTGCAGTAACTATGTTTCTGATCGCCATGGGAGCCAGGATCACCGGACGGATCTATGATATGATGAGTGCTCTTTCCGTAACTGCCATGATGATCCTTGTGGAATCTCCGGCCTATCTCCTGGATAGTGGATTTCTTCTGTCCTTTGGCTGTGTTCTGGGAATGGGGCTCGCTGCGGAAAAGATCTGTGCCCTTGCAGGAGCGGAGAAAAAATGGACAAAGGCACTGGTAAGTCCTATAGCTCTTCAGCTTGTGACTCTGCCGGTGATGCTGAAGTTTTTCGGAGAAGTCTCTATTGCCGGATTTATCCTGAATCTGTTGGTGCTTCCAAGTGTGGGGGTAGTGCTGACTGGAGGAATGGCGGCGCTGCTGCTGGGAATTCTCAGTATTCCTGCGGCAAAACTGGTAATCCTGCCGGCAAGGGTACTGCTGCTTTTTTATGAATATCTCTGCAGTCTGGCAGGAAGATCAGGATGGAGTACCTGGATCGGAGGGGAGCCGGAAATATGGCAGATTGTGGTATATTATGGCTTTTTGATCACAGTTCTATTTATGGGACAGTATATAAAAGAACAGCTCCGGAAGAAAAAAGCAGTCTGTGAGGAAACGGAGCTAGCAGAGGAGCGGGCGGAAGCAGGTTGTTGGAAGCTATATGCTATCCGGATAACAGCCGGTATTTTTCTGGCAGTCGGAATCCTGATACTGGAATATCATCCAGCAGGAAGTCTGAAGGTGATCTGCCTGGATGTAGGACAGGGGGACGGTATCCTTGTGGAGACCCCGGAAGATCACCATTTTCTGATCGACGGAGGAAGCAGCAGCCAGTCGGAGCTTGGAAGATACTGCCTTTTGCCGGCATTGAAAAGTCAGGGGATTTCCTGGCTGGATGGGATTTTTATTTCCCATACAGATCAGGATCACATCAACGGTGTGAAGGAGCTTCTGGAATATATGGGAAAAGGTCTTACAACCATCCGGGCCGGATATCTGATACTGCCTGCCTGGGCGGAAAGGCCAGATGCGTGGAGGGAGCTTGCAGAGGCAGCAAAAACAGCCGGAGTTAAGGTCATGACAGCAGGAAAAGGGGATGAATTGCCTTGCGGAAAAGTATCTTTTTCTGTTCTGTGGCCGGAGAAAAATGCCACAGGAAAAGATGTGAATGAGGAAGCTATGGTGATGGAGTTGTCTTTTGGAGATTTTCAGATGCTTTTTACCGGAGATATCGGTGCAGATACGGAGAAAAAGCTTCTGGCAGCCGGGGGGCTTGAGGATGTTGACTGTCTGAAGGTGGGACATCACGGTTCCCGTTATTCTACCACAGAAGCATTTCTTGAGAAAATAAAGCCGGAAGTGGCGATCATTTCCTGTTCGCTAACTAACACCTACGGACATCCGTCACCGGAAACCGTAGAGCGGCTTAAAGAGGCCGGAAGTCAGGTGGAATACACCATGAAAAACGGTGCTATTACCGTGGAAACAGATGGAAAAAAGCTTAAGATCGGAAGGTTCCGAAAAAACAGGTGACTTTTGAACACACTTGTTGTAGAATAGACAGGGTTTATGCAAAAACAAAGTACTGAAAATGTGCAATACAAGATAAGGAGTTTTTATTTATGAAATATGATGTACTGATCGTAGGAGCAGGTCCCGGTGGAATCTTTGCGGCCTATGAACTGATGAATAATGATCCGGAGAAAAAGATCGCGGTTTTTGAAGCCGGTCATCCTCTGGAAAAAAGAAAATGTCCCATCGACGGAAAGAAAGTAAAATCCTGTATCCACTGCAAAACCTGTGCGATCATGAAGGGATTTGGCGGTGCAGGCGCTTTCTCCGACGGAAAATATAATATCACCAATCAGTTTGGCGGAACTCTGTACCAGCATATCGGCAAGGATACAGCCACAGAGCTGATGGAATATGTAGATAAACTGAACCTGATGCATGGCGGTGAGGGAACCAAACTTTATTCTACCACAAACAGCGAGATCCGTAAGCTCTGCCTTCAGAACGGCCTGCATCTTTTGGATGCATCAGTCCGCCATCTGGGAACAGATATCAACTATGTGGTGCTTCAGAACCTCTATGAAAAAATGAAAGACCATGTGGACTTCTATTTTGACGCATCTGTTGACAAAGTAGAAAAAACTGAAGACGGTTATGCAGTTTTTGTAGGAGATGAGCGTTACGAGGGAACTTACTGTATCATCTCCGCAGGACGAAGCGGAAGTAAATGGATGGAGACGGTATGTACAGAGCTTAAGATCCCGACTCTTTCCAACCGTGTGGACATCGGAGTCCGTGTGGAGCTTCCGGCAGAGGTTTTCAGCCGTCTGACAGATGAGCTTTATGAGAGCAAGATCGTTTACAGAACTGAGAAGTTTGAGGATATGGTCCGTACCTTCTGCATGAACCCGCGAGGTGTTGTCGTGAATGAAAATACCAACGGTATCATCACAGTAAACGGTCACAGCTACGAAGATCCGGCAAAGCATACCAACAATACAAACTTTGCCCTTCTGGTATCCAAGCATTTCTCAGAGCCGTTCCATGACAGCAACGGATACGGTGAGAGCATTGCAAGACTTTCCAATATGCTTGGCGGTGGTGTTATGGTACAGCGGTTTGGAGATCTGATCCGCGGAAGACGAAGCACAAAAGCCCGTATTGAGGAAAGTTTCGTAACACCTACACTTTCTGCGACACCGGGAGATTTAAGTCTTGTTATGCCGAAACGTATCCTGGATGGCATCATCGAGATGATCTATGCTCTGGATAAGATCGCACCGGGAACCGCAGATGATGATACTTTGCTTTATGGCGTTGAGGTTAAATTCTACAACATGGAGGTCGAGATCGACGAAAATCTGGAAACCTGCCACAAGGGTCTCTTTGTTATCGGAGACTGCAGCGGCGTGACCCACTCTCTTTCCCATGCATCTGCCAGCGGAATCTACGTAGCCAGATACCTGGAGCAGGAGTATTTTAACAGATAAACTGCAAAGCAGTTTATCTGTTATGAGCAAGTAGCGAATCGGATTGCGAATATCTGATGTAAGACAGTCCTTTTCTGATATCAGGGTGATGACAGAAAGGGGCTGTTTTTTATGCAGGATATGCATGAATATTGGAGAAAGTATTCTGATAATAACTGACAGATACAGGGAGAAAACCGGTTACTGTTCACTGGTAATATTTCGTGAGGTGTTTTTTGTGAGCGAAGATCACAGAAAACCGTGAATCGTCTGACATCAATCTTGACAAATTTGTGAGTTTGTGGTAAAAGTTAGATAACCAGGTAAAAGAAAATATGTGCAAATGTTATAATGATAAGGTTGCATCCAGTCGGATGTGCAAAAGAGAATCCGGTGAGAATCCGGAACGATACCGTCACTGTGAAAGGGGAGCTGCTTTTATAACCACTGGGAGACCGGGAAGGGAAAGCAGCGTGGAACCAAGTCAGGAGAACTGCCTTATTGTGAGATCCAGGGATTCGCGGTTTACGAATCGGTATTCTCCATAACAATACAGAACTTCTTTTTATGTATTTGTATTGCGCAGAGAATCATGTGTGAGCAGGCGGCCGCAGAGAGCTGCTGCTTTTTTGTACATATCAGTATTCTGGAAATACATGAAAAGAGGACAATGAGAAATGAAAAGAAAAACAATGTTAGCTCTGATGCTCGCAGTTTCCATGACATGCTCTATGGGTGCGGCTACAACAGCAATGGCAGCAGAGGATTCTGCTACAGAAGAGAACGCTGAGGCAGCTGATACCACAGAGGCTTCTGATGCAGATCAGGAAGCAGCAGATAATGTAGCAGCTCTGATCGACAAGATCTATGTACAGGAAAGAAACGACACAACAGATGAGGACTGCAAGGCAGCCAAAGAAGCATGGGATGCTCTGACAGATGCTCAGAAAGAACTGGTAGAGGGTGAGAATGCAGATCCGGATTATTTCGGACGTGACACAGGAGATGCTTCCAAGGACGATCCGCGTAACCAGGATGAGATCGGTGAGAATGAACTTCTTGTTGTAAGCTTTGGTACTTCCTTCAATGACAGCCGTGCAGAGGATGTCAAGGGAATCGAGGATGCTCTTGCAGAAGCTTATCCGGACTGGTCTGTAAGAAGAGCATTTACAGCACAGATCATCATCAACCATGTAGAGGCAAGAGATGATGAAGTGATCGATAACATGCAGCAGGCTCTTGACCGTGCAGTAGAGAATGGTGTTAAGAATCTGGTTATACAGCCTACCCATCTGATGCATGGTGCTGAGTACGATGAGATGACAGAAGCGATCAATGGCTATAAAGATAAATTCGAGTCTGTAGCTATCGCAGAGCCAATGCTCGGTGAGGTTGGAGACGATGCAACTGTGATCAATGATGACAAGAAAGCCGTTGCTCAGGCGATCACAGATACGGCTTGCAAAGAGGCCGGATTTGACAGCATGGATGCAGCAGCTGAGGCTGGCACAGCATTCGTATTCATGGGACATGGAACATCTCATACAGCTAACGTTACATACGATCAGATGCAGACACAGATGGAAAACCTTGGATTGAAGAACGCATTCATCGGTACTGTAGAGGGTAAGCCGGAAGATACAGCCTGCGACAAGGTTATCGAGAAGGTAAAAGAAGCAGGATACAAGAACGTTGTTCTTCGTCCGCTGATGGTTGTTGCCGGAGACCATGCAAATAACGATATGGCCGGTGATGAGGAGGATTCCTGGAAGAGCCAGTTTGTAGCATCCGGAAACTTCGATAAGGTTGACTGCCAGATCGAGGGTCTTGGAAGAATCGAAGCAGTTGAGAAGCTTTATGTAGAGCATACAAAGGCAGCCATCGATTCTCTGGGAAGCACTGAGGAGTCCGCAGATTCTGATGCAGCAGCAGATACAGAGGCTGATTCTGCTGAGGAGTCCGCAGAATAATAAATATAAAAATATCTGAGTGAGTTCAGATACCTATAAGAAATCAATGTAACTGCCCGGAAAGATCAGGAAGACTGTTTTCCGGGCAGATTGCTGTATCTATGGAAGGGAGAAGATTATCATGAAAAAACGCTATGTAAACTTAATTCTTGCAATGGCAAGTGCATCAGTCCTGGTGCTGGGCTCTGTGCCTGCGATGGCAAAAACAGATGAAACAAAAACAGAGTCCGGTGAGGAAGCAGAAGCTTCCGAAGAAAAGGATACAGATGCAGCCAAAGCAGATACCCTGGAAGATGGCGTTTATACAGCAGAGTTTGGTACAGACAGCAGCATGTTTCATGTAAATGAGGCCAATGACAAAAAAGGAGAGCTCACGGTCAAAGATGGTAAAATGACCATCCACGTAAGTCTGGTTTCCAAGAAGATCGTTAACCTGTTTGCGGGAACTGCCGAGGATGCCCAGAAGGACGGAGCAGAGATCATTGAGCCGACCACAGATACAGTGAAGTACAGCGATGGTTATACAGAGGAGGTTTACGGATTTGATATCCCGGTACCGGCCATTGGTGAGGAATTTAACGTGGCGATCCTGGGAGAAAAAGGCAAATGGTACGACCATAAAGTCAGCGTAAAGAATCCTGTAAAAACCTCTGACGACAAAAAATCCGAAGGGAAAAAACCGGAAGAGCTGAAGCTGGAGGACGGAACCTATGAGACGGATGTAACCCTTACAGGCGGAACAGGAAGAGCATCTGTAGAATCTCCGGCTAAAGTAGAGATCAAGGACAAAGAAGCTACGGCAACCATCATCTGGAGCAGTCCGAATTATGATTACATGATTGTGGACGGCGAAAAATATGAGCCGGTGAACAAAGACGGAAACTCCACATTTGAGATCCCGGTCACAGTCTTTGACGCAGAAATGGAAGTGACTGCAGATACTGTAGCCATGAGTACTCCTCACGAGATTGAGTATACCCTGAATTTTGATTCTTCAAGCATGAAAAAGGAAGAAAAATGAAAAAAATAATTTCATACATATTTCTGACGCTGACCCTGATCCTGGGGTGTGCTTTTGCAGTGCAGGCAGCAGAGACAGAACATAAGCCTGCGGATATTCCAGGCCTTACCTTTGACCACAGTATGGAGCTTTCCTACGCAAAGGAATTTAATGTGGATTACTACAACGATGGCTATGCGCTGATCACTATTGATCAGGAAGGGCAGTTTCTTGTAGTTCCCGAAGGCAAGAAAGCACCGGAGGGGCTGGATCCTGACATTGCGGTTCTGCAGCAGCCCATAAACAATATCTATCTGGTAGCAACCTCGGCCATGGATCTTTTCCGCGCTATCGACGGGATTGACAGCATCAAGCTTTCCGGAACCACAGAAGACGGATGGTATATCCAGGAAGCAAAGGACGCCATGGAGCAGAAAAAGATGATCTATGCCGGCAAGTACAGTGCTCCGGATTACGAGCTGATCCTGAACGATGGCTGTGACCTTGCCATTGAATCCACCATGATCCATCACAATCCGGAGGTACAGGAGAAGCTGGAGCAGTTCGGGATCCCTGTAATGGTAGAGCGTTCCAGCTATGAGAGTCATCCTCTTGGAAGGACCGAGTGGATGAAGCTTTACGCAGTTCTTCTGGGAAAAGAAGATGTAGCAGAAAAGGTTTTCAAAGAGCAGACGGACAAGCTGGATAAGGTTCTCACAGCAGATAAAACAGATAAGACCGTGGCGTTCTTTTATATCAACTCCGTAGGTGCGGTAAATATAAGAAAAAGCGGCGACTATGTTTCAGAAATGATCTCTCTCGCAGGAGGAAATTATGTTCCGGAGGATACGGGAGTAAATGACAATGCTCTTTCCACCATGAATATGCAGATGGAAGAGTTTTATGCCAAGGCGAAGGATGCAGACTATATCATCTATAACAGTACGATTGACGGGGAACTTAAGACCATTGATGAGCTTCTTTCCAAAAGTAAGCTTCTTGCAGATTTCAAGGCAGTGAAGAACGGAAATGTCTGGTGCACAGGCAAAAATCTCTTCCAGGAAACTACCGGACTTGGAACCATGATCGAGGATATCCACACCATGCTGACTACAGATGATGATTCTCTGGATGATCTGACCTATATGCATAAACTGAAATAAATTCCAGTGTTCTTTTTAACTCCTTTGCCGGTTTCCACCTGTGAGCAGGAAACGAAAGGACAGGATAACAAAACAGAAGAGGAGTGTACCAGAAAAATGAATGACAGAAAACGCGCAGTCCGATACGGGATCTCTTTTGTGATCCTTGCGGTACTTTTAATCTTTTTATTTATATGGAATGTAAATTCCGGAAGTATCCACCTCTCTGTGAAGGAGATCCTGAATATCATATTCCGGCATCAGGGAGATGAAACTTCTTATAATATCGTCTGGGAGATCCGTCTTCCCAGGATACTGGCAGTTATCATCCTTGGCGGAGCACTTTCTGTTTCCGGATTTTTGCTGCAGACCTTTTTTAACAACCCTATCGCGGGACCCTTTGTATTGGGAATCTCTTCCGGTGCCAAGCTGATCGTGGCGCTTCTGATGATCTTTTTTTTAAGCAGATCGGTGTCCATCGGTTCCGGTGCCATGATCCTGGCTGCTTTTGCAGGCTCAATGATCTCCATGGGCTTTGTGCTCCTTGTGGCAAAAAAAGTCCACAACATGTCCATGCTGGTCATCAGTGGTGTTATGATCGGCTATATCTGTTCGGCCATCACAGACTTTGTGGTGACCTTTGCAGATGATTCCAACATAGTCAATCTTCACAATTGGTCACTGGGTAGCTTTTCCGGTATGACCTGGGGGAATGTGCAGACTATGGCTGCTGTGGTACTTCTTACCATGGTGATCGTATTTTTTATGTCAAAACCGATCAGCGCCTATCAGCTGGGGGAGACTTACGCGCAGAATATGGGAGTTAATATCAAGGCTTTCCGGATACTTCTGATCCTGCTTTCCAGTATTCTTTCTGCCTGTGTGACTGCTTTTGCAGGGCCGATCTCCTTCGTGGGGATCGCTGTGCCTCATATTGCAAAAAGTCTCCTGAAGACTGCCAAACCGCTGCTTGTGATCCCGGCCTGTTTTCTGGGCGGTGCAGTGTTCTGCCTGTTCTGTGACCTGATCGCAAGAACTGTATTTGCACCGACGGAGCTGAGCATCAGTTCTGTGACAGCAGTTTTCGGAGCACCGGTAGTTATCTATATCATGATTCGCAGACAGCAGAGGATATAAACGATGAAATCATATTTTTTTTATACAGATCAGCTGACCGTAGGCTATGATGGAAAACCGCTGATCAAAGAAATCAATATTCAGCTGAATAAAGGAGAAATCCTGACACTGATCGGTCCCAACGGTGCCGGAAAATCTACTATTTTGAAGAGTATCACAAGACAGCTTTCCCTGATCAGCGGAACGGTATATCTGGAACAGGAACAGATGAGCCGGATGACCAACAGGGAAGTGTCAAAAAAACTGGCTGTAGTACTTACCGAGCGCATGCGACCGGAGCTTATGACCTGTGAGGATGTGGTATCCACCGGACGATATCCCTATACCGGAACTCTCGGGATCCTTTCCGCAGAGGACAAGGAAAAAGTTAAAAGTGCCATGGAGATGGTTCACGCCTGGGATCTGAAGGACCGGGATTTTACAGCTATCAGTGACGGACAGAGACAGCGTATCCTTCTGGCACGCGCCATCTGCCAGGAACCGGAGATCATTATCCTGGATGAACCGACCTCCTTCCTGGATATCCGGCATAAGCTGGAGCTTCTTGCCATTTTGAAGAAGATGGTATTGGAAAAACAGATGACGGTGATCATGTCCCTTCACGAGCTGGATCTTGCCCAGAAGATTTCTGACCAGGTGATCTGTGTTCATGGAGATCACATTGAGAAATATGGTGCACCGGAGGAAATCTTTACTTCCGATTATATTCGGAAGCTTTATGGCATCACCCGTGGAAGCTATAATGCAGAATTCGGCTGCGTGGAAATGGAACCTCCGGCCGGAAAACCGGAGGTGTTTGTGATCGGAGGAAATGGAAGTGGGATTCCGGTATATCGGAAGCTGCAGCGACAGGGGATTCCTTTTGTGACCGGAGTTCTCCATACCAATGATGCAGATTATCAGGTGGCAAAAGAACTGGCTGCAAAAGTGATCACGGAGAAGCCTTTTGAATGCATTTCGGAGTCTGCCTTTGAAGAAGAGTTCATGGGAAAATGTGAAAAAGTGTACTGTCCGCTGAAGGATTTTGGTATCATGAATGAAAAAAACCGGGAATTGTTGAAAAAAGCAAAAGAAACCGGAAAATTAAACCAGATCAGATAAGTTCTCTGGGAAAATGAGAAAAGCAATAAAACGCTGTCAGAAATGAGTGATATAATTTCCGGCAGCGTTTTTTATATAATATAAATTACAAATATTTCAGCAGCTGTGTTATAATATGACAAGAACGACAGATCGTGAAGCGCTCGCATTCGTGGAGATGTAAGTAACGAAGAGGAATGTCCGCTTTACACCGCAAAAGTTAAGCAGATACAATCGATCCGAAAAAATATATGGAGGGAAGATCAATGAAAAAAAGAAACATGATCGCAGCTCTGCTCTGTAGTGCATGCCTTGTGGCAGGAAGTGTAAATCCCGTATTTGCAGATGCATCGAAGGTAGTAACACTTGGAGCAGATCTTACGGATGCCCAGAAGCAGACAATGATGAAATATTTTAATGTAAGTTCCGATCAGGTGCAGGTGATGACCATTACAAATGAGGATGAGCATAAACACCTGGATAATATCGCACCACAGTCCCAGATCGGTTCCAGAACTTTGAGCTGTGCCTATGTGAAGCCTACACAGTCCGGCGGGATCAAGGTCCGCACAGCAAATCTGAACTGGGTGACAGGTAATATGATCGCAACGACACTTTCCACATCCGGTGTGAAGAACTGTGAAGTAGTTGCTGCCTGCCCGATGGAAGTATCCGGAACAGGTGCACTTACCGGTATCCAGATGGCATATGAGAAGGCCAGCGGAGAGAAGCTGGATGAGACCAAGACGAAGCTTGCCAACCAGGAGATCGTAACCACTGGTGAGCTTGCAGATAAGGTTGGTAAAAATGAGGCGACAACAGTTGTAAACCAGTCCAAGATGGATGTGATCCAGAACGGAGTACAGAATGCAGATGAGATTCAGAATATTGTAATCAATGTGGCTGAGCAGAACAATATTTCCGTAAGCCAGGACGATATTGACAGGATCGTGTCTCTTCTGAAGCAGATCTCACAGCAGGATTACAATTATGATGATGTGAAGGAAACACTGGAGCAGGTAGATGCCAATACCACAGGCCAGACCTCTTCCTCTGATGATACGCTGGATGGCGAGAGCAGTGATGAAACCGTAGATGTGGATGCAGATTCTTCTGATGATATCGTCAACAATGTAAATGACAGCATTCTTGGTGACGATGTGATCCAGAGCTCCACAGAGGATCCGGGTCTTGAGGAAGAAACAGGAGCAGATTCTCAGGATACAAGCAATGAGACCGGAATCCCGGATGCTACCGACGACGGAACCTATAGCAATGAGGAAAGCTCGGACGAAAGCAGCACAGACGAAAGTACCTCTGACGAGAACAGCACAGAGGATAGTGCATCTGACGAGAGCAGCACAGATGAAAGTGCTTCTGACGAGGCTGCATCCGATAAGACCGGAATCCCGGAGGCAACAGAAGATACAGAATCTTCAGAAAGTACAGAGGGCTCAGACCAGGCAGACAGTGCAGAAAACGATACTTCCGTGCTCAGCGAAGAAGCAAAGAACAATTATGACAAATTTGTCCTCTTTGTAAAAGGCGAGTATGAGGGAGATGCAGATTCCCTTCTCGCTGCAACGGAGGATACAGTGGCAACGGTAACACTGGATGAGCAGACAGCGAAGAGTGTGGCAGAAACTGTTGAGAAGGATTATTATGATATCCTGAAGGATGGTACAGAATCCTATGAGGCAGATGGTACAGAAAAATATCAGAGTACAGAGCTGAATATGATGGATCAGAAGCTGAAGAAGCTGTTCAGTATTGACAGTTCCCAGGAGGACACAGAGGCCACAGACGTGACAGCAGCTATTCTTGCAGATGTTCCCCAGGAAGATAAGCAGACACTTTATAAAGAAACCATGAAATATCTGGCAGGTCTTTACGGCGAGAACACGGACTCTTCTGAGGAATCCGCAGCAGAATAAAAGATTTACAGAAAATGAGATAAAAAATACCGCAGCAGAGAAAACAACCTCTGCTGCGGTATTTTTTGTCGTGCCGGAAAGATATCATGAAAATTTTGTGATTTACGACAAGGATTTGTGTAAGCACTGGAAAAATGGATTTTTCTGTGATAAAATTGACCGTAAATCGGTTTTGTGGACTCATACATCGCAAACCGTGATAGGGAAACGAGAAAGGGAAAAGGTAGAATTTATGAGCCTGGCAGTAGTAACATTAAAAAAAGGCGAAGGCAGATTCCTGAAATCAGGAGGCCTCTGGGTATATGACAATGAGATCGCAAGCATCATGGGAAGTTTTGTGAACGGAGATATCGTTCTGGTCCGGGACTTTGACGGATATCCGATGGGAAGAGGATTTATCAACACCAATTCCAAGATCACAGTCCGTATGCTTACCAGAGATGAGCGTACAGAGATCAGTCCGGAATTTTTGAAACAACGTGTCCGCGACGCATGGGAGTATCGTAAGAAGGTAGTAGATACCGGAAGCTGTCGTGTGATCTTCGGAGAAGCAGACTTTCTTCCGGGGCTTGTTGTGGATAAGTTTTCAGATGTGCTTGTTGTACAGTCTCTTGCACTGGGAATCGACCGTCTTAAAGAAACGATCCTAGATGCACTGAAGGAAGTCCTTGCTGAGGATGGGATCCGGATCCGTGGAGTCTATGAGCGAAGTGATGCAAAGGTACGCCGCCAGGAAGGAATGGAACTTACCAAGGGATTTATCGGAGAAGAATTTCCGACACTTGTTCAGATTGAAGAGAACGGTGTGAAATATGAAGTAGATATCAGGGACGGGCAGAAGACCGGATTTTTCCTGGATCAGAAATATAACCGTCTTGCTATCCAGAAGCTCTGCAAGGGGGCGAAGGTTCTGGACTGCTTTACACATACCGGCTCTTTTGCCCTGAATGCGGGAATTGCAGGGGCACAGAGTGTTCTCGGTGTGGATGCGTCGGAAACTGCAGTCCTGCAGGCAAGAAGAAACGCCAGTCTGAACGGCCTGGACGGAACAGTGAAATTCCTCTGTGAGGATGTTTTTGAGCTTCTTCCTGAGCTTGAGGAGAAGGGAGAGAAATTTGATGTTGTGGTACTGGATCCTCCGGCATTTACGAAATCCAGAAGCTCTGTAAAAAATGCCATCAAGGGATACCGTGAGATCAATCTCCGTGCAATGCGTCTTGTAAAGGACGGCGGATTTCTCGCAACCTGTTCCTGCTCTCATTTTATGACGTATGAGCTGTTTACACAGACCATCGGTCAGGCAGCGAAGAATGTCCATAAGAGACTGCGCCAGGTAGAGTACCGTACACAGGCACCGGATCATCCGATCCTCTGGTCAGCAGATGAGTCCTATTATCTGAAATTCTACATTTTCCAGGTATGCAATGACCGTTAGGAACTGCCATCCGGATTTTTTTACGGAAATTTTTGGGCAGTGCCGTCTGGCAGTGAAAAGGAGATGCAGATCATATGAGAGACAAATTCAATAAATTTATGCAGGGACGTTATGGAGTGGATGATCTTTCCAGGTTCACCATGGGAGTCGCACTGGTTCTGATCATTCTGGCAATGTTTGCTAATATATTCAGCAGAACTGTCGGCAGCACCCTTGACATTCTCGGGGTCGCAGCAATCGTATATGCATATATACGTATTTTTTCCAGAAATATCCAGCAGCGTTATGCCGAAAATCAGAAATTCCTTCAGATGACGTCAAAGTTCCGTTTTCGCTTTAATAAAGAAAAGGATCTGATGAAGCAGAGAAAGACCCATCACATCTACAGCTGTCCGGGCTGCGGACAGAAGATACGTATTCCAAAGGGAAAGGGCAAGATCGAGATCGAATGTCCGAAATGCCACACAAAATTCGTAAAAAGGAGCTGACATGTTCGGATATGTGACCGTTAATAAACCGGAAATAAAATTCAAGGATTTTGATGTGTACCGTTCTTTTTACTGCGGTCTTTGCAGAGAATTGCGGGAGAGATACGGGATACCGGGACAGATCTCACTGACTTATGATATGACATTTGTGGTCCTTCTTTTAAGCGCTCTTTATGAACCGCCAACGAAGAAGGGAACCTCCAGGTGTGTGGTCCATCCGCTGAAGCCCCAGCCGGTGCGCAAAAATACAGTAACTGAGTACTGTGCGGATATGAATGTGATCCTTACCTATTACAAATGTATGGATGACTGGCAGGATGAACACAAACCACTGCGCTATGCATATGCAGGAATTCTGAAGAATTGCGGAAATATGCATATGTCCGCTTATCCGGAGAAGATCCAAAGGATCCGAAACGCACTAGAGGAGCTTTCTTCCCTGGAAAAACAGGGGGAAACCGATGTGGACCGTGTAGCCGGATGTTCCGGACGTATCATGGAAGAGATTCTGGCCTTCCGTAAGGATGTCTGGGAATCGTCCCTGCGCCGTCTGGGATTTTATCTCGGAAAATTTATCTACATCCTGGATGCTTATGACGATGTGGAAAAAGATGCAGAAAACGGAAATTACAATCCGTTCCTTAAAAAATATAAGATGGAAGGGTTCGAGGAAGAGATACGCCGGATGCTTACAATGATGCTGGCAGAAAGCTGCAGGGAATTTGAAAGAATGCCCGTGATCCGATATGGTGATATCCTTCGAAATATTTTATATTCCGGCGTCTGGTGCCGCTTTGCGGCGATCGGACAGAAGCGCAGGGAAGAACGGGAGAAAGAGAAAAAATGTTAGATCCATACAGCGTGCTGGGAGTTCCCAGAAACGCATCTGATGATGAAATAAAAAAGGCATACCGGAAGCTGAGCCGAAAGTATCACCCGGATGCCAATATCAATAATCCGAATAAGGATCAGGCCGAAGAAAAATTCAAAGAAGTGCAGCAGGCTTACGAGCAGATCATGAAAGAGCGTGAGTACGGAAGTAGTTCCCAGAATGGCTATGGCGGCTACGGAAATTACGGTGGTTTTGGAAATTACGGAAATGCCGGTTCCAGTGCCTATCAGGATGAGGAAAGTATGCGCAGAAGGGCGGCCGCCAATTATGTGCAGAGCGGTCATTTTCAGGAAGCTATGAATGTACTGGATTCTCTTGGTCAGAAAAATGGGGAATGGTATTACCTGGCTGCTATGGCAAATATGGGAATGGGAAATAATGTAACAGCTCTGGATCAGATTCGTGAAGCAGTCCGTCAGGAACCGGATAATATGCAGTACCGTATGCTGCTCCAGAGAATGGAAGGCGGTGGCGGCTGG
>ENA-ORUA01001174-ORUA01001174.1-human-gut-metagenome-genome-assembly--contig:-NODE-1174-length-25188-cov-2.985636_pt1 | contig 25188 bp, 33 predicted proteins | sample MGYA00242076_ERZ509201 | MGnify/ENA primary metagenome ERZ509201 (study PRJEB26280, sample SAMEA2338863) | human gut metagenome | biome: human gut; feature: human-associated habitat; material: faeces...
CACCCGTGGACCCGAAGCCCCCCGCTCCTCTCTCAGTCGATTGCGGGAAAAGCTCGGCCTCCGACTCGAGAACTTCCACCCCGGTATAGAAGACAGGCATCACCAAACCCTGAACCAGCTTCATCCCCGGCTTGAGGATGACGATCTCCTTGCCGACATTCATGACGTGCAGATGGATCTCTCCTTGATAGTCTTCGTCGACCACGCAGGCTCCGACCTGGAGCTGGTGCTTGGTGGCAATACCGCTCTTGTTGAACATGATGAGGGCACACCCCCGGGGTATTCGAGCTTTGATCCCGGACGGAATGTTGATGCTTTCGCCCGGCCAGATCTGTTTGGCTTCGAAGTCTTCCGGGATGTAGAAGTCCAGCCCGGCGGACAGACCCGTTCCTCTGGTCGGGGTCTTGACATTTCTTACTTTTACGATTTTCATTTTTTAAAATATTTTTCGAGACGAGCTTGGTGTGTTGTACCTGATGAGAGTGATGCTCCTTCTATGAAATTATACCGAGTGTGAAGAGGCAGCTCCTGGAATGCCTTCTTGAACGGTTGACCATCCGATTCAAATATCTTGCCCGCAGGATTGCCGGGCGTAACGTCCTTCATGTTTCGGGACTTGATCCACCACAAAGCCTCTTCCCGATTTATGGAACGTATGGAAGGTCTAACAAACCCCTTACGGAGCGTCATTTTGAACCACTGAGCCTCCGTGTTGGAGTCATCTTCTTTAAACCATACCCGGTAATATCCGATAGCTATTGCCATAAGTTGTAGAATATTTCGTGACACTTCTTGCGGTACGCCATCGGATCCTGTCGGATGCTCCGACACTTGAGAGGCTCTTTGGGTCGATCGAGAATCTCCTGAGGCAGGACGTCGCTGAAAGCATCTTTGAGAATGCGCTTGTGAATTCTGTCCTCCCGGGGCAAACGGAGAGCGAACCTGACAACGTCATGTCCCAGGAATGGTGACCGGAGTTCAACTGTGCTCCTCATGGAAGCCCGGTCAAGCCGAGGCATGTGGTAGAACGGAAGCTCTTGGAACACGTCTGAGAGCTGGGAGTCATAATCATCAACTCGGCGATAGCCTCCGAAGAGTTCGTCAGCTCCATCCCCGGTCAGGATGACCCTCTCCTTGACCTTCTCCATGAGTCGGAACTGGGGGATCATGGAGCCCAAGTCGATGGGGGTTTCGTTGTAGCGGAGACACCTCTCCAGGCAATCATCATCGGGGATAGGGCCAAGAGAGGTGATAGAAACCCCTAAGAATTCGGACAATAGCATGCCAAATTTTGATTCATTATTTTCCACCATATAGAGATTAACCCCCAGGCCCATTCGATGAAGAATAGAGGCAACTATGGATGAATCCAGTCCTCCAGAAACCAAAGCTCCGACCAGGACTTTAGAGTACATTGCCCGGCGTTTTACGGACTTCTCGACCAAGCCCCGGAGGACTTCGGCGAACTTGGATTTTGCGAAATGACTCCGTTCCCCTATCCCCCATCTGTAGTAGTCCCTCCGGATAATGGTGGGCTTCACCTTCATGTCATCGAAGGAATAGACAGTATTCGGCATAATACGCTTGACGTTGTTCCATGGAGTTCTGTCATCCCAGTTGTACCCCCATTTGAACACTTCCGACTGGTAATACCGGTCGAAGTCTTTGAAGTTTGGCACCAATGGAGTTATCTCTGAGCAGATCTCCCCGAATTGGTTGTAGTAGAGTTGCTTCTTTCCGAGAGGGTCGGTGAAAGCAATAATTTGACCCTTCCGGTACCAGCATATTGCCCACATGCCATCCCAGTTGTTGGCTTCATAGATGATGTCTTCGAGACACGAGGATCCAAACAGGTCGCGGAGGTACTCGACGTCGCTGGAATACCTCGTAGGATAGTTGTAGATTTCCCCGACATAAAGAAGCCACCCATTGTTTCCGGCTAACTTTATAGGCTGAGCCAGGCCATCGCCTGGTTCAGTCTGAATGGGCAAACGAACATGACCGAGGAACCATCCTCCCTCGGCAATCTGGACGGACTCGATGCCCCTATGCTGTATCTTGTCAATGGCGTTAATCCTTCTTGTTATACTTATTCCGCACATATCACTTGAGTTTGTTTTTGAGAGCGTCTATGAGACAGACGATCCCTGTTCCGATTATTACTGCTATTGCCAGCCCAATGATGATGGGCTCCTCATTTCCTCCTGTCATGACTTTTCTTCGAATTTTCGAGGATCTGTTGTGCCTTTCTTTCGATCCAGTTGGTGTAGCACCGACTCCCCATGTGGAGCCCAGTCAGGAGCTTCGAGCATCCCGGACAGAACATGCAATCGTCATATTGCTGATGAGCTTTAGCTCTTGCTTCGTCGATAGTCATAATTTAGTAGATTACCCATTTGGAAAGATCTTCGTTGTATGCATGGAGGGACCCAGCGAAGTAATGCAGAGATCCCTTCTTGAGAGAGGGATAGGTGGCTGCGAGGATGTTGAACACGTAGTCCATCATGGCCTCCGTCAACCAGATGTCAATTGCGAAGTGCTTGAAGAAGTCATTGCTCCGGATATAATATATCACGTGGAGTCGATTGTTCCGGATGAGGAACTGGTAGCTGACGGAGCAAGGTACTCGGGTAAGATCCCCGGCTGTTGCCCGGGTGTCCTCCGGCTCGAAGATCATGACCATTGCTCGTCTGGAGTGCGGGTCGTCCCGGAGAGTCATGATGACATTGTCCAACTGGTGTATTTCGGGTCCCTTGTGAAAAATGTGCAGACGCTCTGAATAGGTGTAGTCGAAGCGACCCTCCTGACGAGTCTTGCTCACCAGCTTCTGCCACAAGTCCCGGCGGATCTCCCAGCTCTTACCGGGGTTGACTCCATTTCGGTCAAGCCGGTCGGAGAGCTCTGCTCGGCAATACTTCTCGATGAGCTCGGCCTCGTCTTTGAACATGAAATCGAGCATCTCACGTTTGCCGAGATACGGCTTCGAGATGACGAAGCTCACTCCGATGAGTTCCTTGGTGAGCCGGTCGTCCCCGCTGAGTTCTTGGTTTTGGTAATGGTTGACCGGGACCGTGATGCCGGAAACCTTGAGCTCCCGATCCATCTCCCGGATCATTTCGAAACAGTCTTTAAATATTCTACCCATATCAGTATTTGGATTTAATGCGAAACAGATTTACTTGATACTTCAACGACCAGAGCTCTTTGACTCGAGTCTCTGAGAGACCCAAATGCTCGAACATTATGACGAAGTAAGTCCATATCCGCTTGAGCCGGCCCTCGAAAACTAACAAGTCAACCATGTACTGAGATTGTCTCCACTCTCTGTTCTTGAGACAGTTTGCTGTCATGCCGATGTTTCCGATTAAGGTAAGCAGATCTCCCGCAAAATCTTCGTCTTCCAGAACCTGTGCCCATTTAGGCAGCGTCCAGACGAAAGTGGGAGTCATGCCATAAAGCTGGTAAAGCTCCAACATGAAGTTGAATGCGTCAATCAGCTCCTCATTAAAGTGCTCGCCATCGAGTTCCCCCTCGATAGCCTCCCTTGCCTCAGCGAGTTCCTCGACAATCTGCCAACAGAGTTTCTTGAATAGTTCTTGATCCTCCAAAGTGTTAATGTCAAAGTTCGCGATGCGCTCCTTGAAGTATGGCCTGTACATGAGCTGGAGCTCCCCCTGGAGGGCATAAATCTCTTCCCAGCTCTTAATGAATGGCTTAAAGTCTTGTGTATTCATGGCTTGATGTTTAAGAATGGATCGTTTTTGTGGGAGTAGTATACAGCTATTCTGCGTCCCTCTTCTGTGAGAACATGTTTGACCTCATGCACCTCGATGGGACTGATCCGGATGAAGTCCACAGCCTCCGAAATGGTTGAGAAGTACGTAGGTACCACCTCCGGAGCTTTTAACGGCTTGGGGTCCTCGAGTTCGTTATTGATGGCCCCGATTGTGGCTACCATGTCAAGGAGGTTGTCCTCCTTGTGTGCATTGGATTCACGTGCCATTTTCACTGCCACTTGGACCCAAGAAACATCGAGAGCGGTCAGAGGCTTACCGGTAATGACCGAAGCGATCTCTGCGGCCTTCTGGTTGCATTCCATGAACGGCCCGTATTGTCTCTCCTTTTCCTCCGCCCGCTCATTAATGATTTGGTCAGCGTGTTTAAGTATGTTACTCATAATTTTTAGTATATAGGTTAGACCCCGGGGAGGGACTCGAACCCTCCTAGACCACTCCGGGGTGCCCAACGGAGTGACGGCTCCATTGGGCGAGGAGTTCTGACTTACTCCTCAGCCGGTGCGTTCTCCGGCTCGTTCTGTTCTGCTTCGGGAGCTGCTTCGGGAGCTGCCTTCTTCCGGCCGCGCTTCGGCTTCTCGGTCTCTTCGGGAACCGGTGCCATCTCGCCGAGCTCCAGGTCCTTCGAGTCGATGCCCTTTCCCCAGACGTGACCGTCGTTGGTCTTGATGCGGTACTGGATGAAGTTGTTGCGGGGGTCGAGACGAACTCCGATGATGATGCCGTCGGTCTGCTCCTTGGTCTTCGTGCAGATGAACTTGCAGAAGCGACCGATGTTGGCTTTGGCATTCTCGAGGTTAGCCTTTGCCTCCTCGCCCGAGATCTCCTTCTTCAGCGGGCGAGGTTCCTTGGGCTCCTTCTGGGTCTTGGTCTTGCGAGCCTTTTTCGGCTTCTCCTCGGCGACTTCGTCGTTCTCCTTGATGCCGTTCTCGGCTTTGTACTCTTCCGTTTCGGTAGCGTTGTAGACAGCGCCCTCCTCTGCCGGATGTTCCTGAGATGCTCCTCTCGATGCGAGGATGGATTCGATGGCGTCAAGCTCGTCACCGGTCTTGACCTTGGCCAACTTTTGAAGAACTTTCGAGCTGTAGCTCTTGTACTTTTCGATAAACTTTTCCATAATGTTTAGTTATTAAGTGTAGTGTAAAAGTAAGAAAAAAATGTCCAATTAAAAAAATCTTTCACCAGAAAAATTGAAAATATTTCAGTCCAATTCGACTGTGATTATGTCCAATATGTTGGAGGTCCTCATGCTATTGACTACCAGTAGAGCCCTTCGGATCCCCAAGTCCCTCATTGCTCGCTTTGCTTGAGCAATGGCTCTGGCTTTGATTCTTCCGTCGGGGATAGCTGCTTCGTAGCTGTTGTAATCCTCGTCCATTAATTCGTAGTAATATCGTTTCATTGTCCTTTTGTTTGTATCACAAATGTAATACTTCTGCTACAAATACTACGATGTTTTGCGATATTTTTTCATATATTTTTCGACCCTCGCTTTTACAGCTTCCATGAGAGCATCCTGTCCCCGGGTCTTCGCTTTCTGGGCTCTTATGACGTCCTGGTCCACTGTCTTCGAGCATACCAGTTTATTGACTATCACGACCTCTTTCTGTCCTTGTCGGTCAAGTCGAGCATTGAATTGTTGCTCCAGCTCGAGAGAATAGGTCTGCCCAAACCAGATGATGCGGTGTCCTCCGGCTTGGAGGTTGAGCCCGTGACCCCCGGAAGCCGGGTGCATCAAAAGAACCTGAATTCTGCCAGCATTCCAGTCAACGATGTCCTTCTCCGTTTTGAGTTCCCGGGGCTTATACTTGGCGAGAGCCTTCATGAGCCGGTCTCTGTCATGCTGGAAGGTCCAACCTATGAGGACTGACTGTCCCTCGGCGTCCTCAATGAGTTCCTTCGTGGCTTCGATCTTCAACGTGTGCACCTCATGGACCACTCTCTGTTCATCGTACACTGCTCCATTGGCAAACTGGAGGAGCTTCGTGGACAAAGCTGCTGCATTGACAGCTGGTATCTCTACGGCGTCCCCGAGCTGATCAATCATGCTGAGAACTTGTTCCTCCTCGAAGGAGTCATAAGCTTTTTGGATTTCCGGGGGCATCTGGATTTCCACTATGTTGTCGATGCGCTCGGGGAGATCGAGGTAGTCCTTAGCTTTCATGCTCATGCAGATGTCCCCTATCTTTGAATGTATGCGCTCCTGATTCTCTTTGGATATGTCGTACGAATATACAATATGCCCGTTTCTACGTCCTGGCTTAAAGTAGTTGTCACGATAGTGTGATATGTATTTGCCCAAGCGCTCTCCCCGGTCCAGGAGGTACATTTGGGCCCAAAGGTCCATAAGACCGTTGGGTGCCGGGGTACCAGTCAAACCTACTACTCGGGAGAGTGAAGCCTGAACGTGCTTAAGAGCTTTGAATCTGATTGACTTGGGGTTCTTGAAACTGCTGAGCTCATCGATGACCACCATGTCGAATGGTAAGCAAGATCCCCCGTAGAGCCCGCATAGCCAAGCCACGTTGTCTCTTCCGATGGTGTATACGTCTGCCTTCTTGGCAAGAGCCTCACGACGTTGACGTTCTGTTCCAATGATGCGAGACACTTTAATGTGCTTCAAATGGTCCCATTTCTCGACCTCCTGTGTCCAGACTGATTCGGCTACTCTTTTGGGAGCTATGACTAATACCCGTCGGACCTCGACCTCTTTAAACATGAGCTCGTTGATGGCTGTCAAAGTAGACACTGTTTTACCCAATCCCATGTCCAGGAACAGAGCACAGTGCGTGTGGCTTATTATGTGGTCAACAGCTTGTAGCTGATAATCATGTAAGTCACTATATTTCATATTATGTGTACTTCTTTTACTCCCTCGAAATCTTTTCTAAACACAAACCACGCATAATTGATGGCTCTTAGTACTGTGGAAAAGTCTCCGTTTTTACCGCAACCCTCGCGCCCTCTAAGGATGTATATATCCGACAAATATGGTTCAAACACAGCCCTTTTTTGAGCAGTTATCCACTGTAATTGAAATAGCATTGCGATTATCCCTGTCCCCTTTTGGATCTCTATCGCTTTTTTAACAAATTCATCAGCCAGTGAATAAGGGGGGTTCGTTATAATTGAACCCTCGAATAATTCGGTCCTCTCTAAAAAGTTAACCCCCGTATGGCCAAACCCCCGATCGAACAGGTCTGATGATTCTACTTCGAATAAATAATCTTCTAAGACCATACTAATGTGACCCCCCCCACAAGCAGGTTCTAAAATTTTTCCAAGTTCATATTTATCCGAAACCCGAGAAATAAATCTCTCAACCATAGATGGAGTAGCATAGTAGTCACCCTCTTCTTTAATTGCTCTGTCAATTCTTGCCTGAGCTAAATTTGCATTGTTCTTCATACTGCTTTATTATTTTTTTAATTTGTTCAGGGGTGTCTACGACCTCTACTCTGAAACCTAAAGCCCTAATTTTTCGGTGCATGAAAAGTTGAATCTTCCGGGGTTTCTTGCCCGGGGCCTTCAGTTCCACAAACAATATCCTCCCCCCAGGAAAAAGGCATATACGATCGGGGAGACCAGCATTGTGAATTGCGGGGAGTTTCAAACACCAGCCACCAACTCTCTCCACCTCAGTGACGAGTCGTTTCTCAGTCGATTTTTCGCACATAATACTTTTGCTTTCCATAGATGGGGAATCTTTTACTAGCCTTGCACGGCTCCCATTCTGGCATGCTCTTCAACAAGTCATTGATTTCTCGGGTCCTATACCGGTCCATGTCCTCTCTGTTCCGCCCGAGACATTCGCACCATATCTCAGCAACACACACGTAGTCTCGGGGGGTGGTGCCTTTGGGGTTTAACTCATCGACCAGGAAGTCTCTTCTCTGGTAGAGATCCATTGAGTCCCAGTTGTCCGGGAGTTGACGTTCCAAGTACGCCTCAATGATGCCTTTCCGTTCATCCGACTCGCTGTGCGAGCTTTGCTCGTTTTTGGCTATTTTCTCGGCTTCGTGGCTCAAGTAGAGTTTTTCCTTGGATTTGTACAGGACAACTGCCTCAGCCCATATCTGGTCTATCTCGTCGTCCAGTTCCATGAACACGTCTTTTTTGGCATTGTTGGGGACCACGTCCACTGGCATGAAGCGTCTGTTGCCAGTGGGGTCTCTCAGGAATTCGCTGTCGTTGGTGGTGCCGAAAAAGACGCATTGCCGGGGGTATATCTCAGAAGTTCTGGCATACGCTGGTCGGAATGAGTCTTCTGACTTAGATATGAAATGCTTCACTGACTCAACCTCCGCTTTGCGGAGACCTGAGAGCTCAGCTATTTCAATAAGCCATGCCCCCTGGATCTGCTCGAGAGCCTCCTTTCCTTGGACTGTCAGGAATGTATCGCTAAACCAGGATTTTCCCAATTTTTTGATGAACGTACTTTTGCCAGATCCTTGGGGTCCTACGAGCATTAGCACAAGGTCGAATTTGACCCCCGGGTTCATAACTCGGGCAACTGCTCCGACCAGTATCTTGCGGATGGCTTCGCGAGAGTAGATGTTGTCGTCAGCCCCCATGTAGTCAATCAGGAGTTTGTCTACCCGTTGGATCCCGTCCCATTTGAGGTCATTGAGGTAGTCCAGAATCGGGTGGAAGTGGTTGCGTTCAAATTCCAGAGCCATGGCATCGTCGATCTTTAGCGAGGACGTTATTCCATATACGCAACCCAAATAGTTCCGGACCCCGGAGTAGTCTACGTTCTTGACCGGCTCCGGCTTAACAACCCGACGCCACGGGAGATTCCCGAAAACGTACCTCTTCCCGTCAAAGTCGTTCTGTCTGAACAGTCTTTTGAGTCTGGGGTCGTTTGCAAATATGAGGTTGAGGTTGGCATCCGACGAGAGGTACGCTCCCCGAGTATCAACCTCCAGCTCCTTCATCCACTCGACGCTCTCAGCCTCCGGGTCAACCTCCTTTTCGACGACTTCTTCCTGAGTCCGATCATGCTCTGGATCGGCAAACTCGTACTTGGCACTGTTGATGTGGTCGTTGGCAATGGTTGTCTTAGTGTCTGGGTCATTGCGTACGAACTCCTCCATTGCTGACACACTTGGCAACTTCGATGAGGGATCCTTGACCTTGTCGTCAAGGTGGCCGAATTTGTGTATGCGGACCAAGTCAAACGCATTGCAAAGTTTACCCCCACACGGGTCAGTTCCATGATGGGAATAAGCGAACTTGTCCTCATACACGATAAGACCAGCCGAAGCACTTCCTTTTGTGTAAGTGTATCGGCCCTCCAATGCTGATGGGACATAGGTGTCAGGGAGAAAAGTCTCTATTGCTTCGGGTATGGAGTACGTCCTACAGAACGCTCCTATGAGCCCCCTCTTTATGGTTGGGTCCTCCTGCTTCTTAACGGCTCTGTCGACAGCTTCGAAACGGGACGAAGCTGTGGGCCAAAGTGATGAGTCCTTCCAATCGGCATAGGAGTTGAGGACCTCGTCAGCATCAATCCATGGACCGTCTTGGACCTTAAAATAGTAGTCCATGTCCTTCGGCGTAGAAGGCCAGAACATGAGTCGGTTGGTCTCGAAGGTTGAATTGTCGAAAAGGTCTATGCCGATTATCCCGGCAATTTTTCGGCTTATGGCCACATACTCATCAGCCGTGACTTCTCTGCTCAGTGGCATTATTAGTCGGTACCGGGGAGACGCATCTGAGTGTTTGTGAGTCCCATGCAGAACAGCTGCATTGTCAAACTGGAGAGTAAAGTCATCCCAGAGGTCTTTGTGGGCAAAGTCCAAGTCGAGTGTCATCAACTGTCTGTGGACTACATTGGCCGGGCTTCTTTTGCCCCCTCTCAGGTAGCCTCCAACGTATCCGCCTACGTCTTTTATTTTGAGCTGGTCCTCCTTGCTTGCAGAAACAAACTCCTTAAATGTTTCAGTGGTCTTATTCTCCTCCCCGAGTCGACTGACCAATTCAGACCATTTCAGTTTCTTGTTGCTCCATACTTTTGATCTTGCACTCAGTCCAATTGCAATATCAAGTTCCCCGTCGTATGTCATTAGTCTTTTTTATAAAATTTAGTAACGTATCCGTCTGCTTTGAGAGGCAATCCCATTGGCAAGCAGTTCAGCCAAGGAAGATCCTCCCCCATAACTCTGCACATAGTCTCCAGACAATCCCCGGCTCGGTCTTCGTCTACCTCTGCAATGGCTTCATCATGGACATGCATTACTATTTCGAAGTCTTTCATAATGCTTAGTCTGTACATTGCTTCGGCGAGAAGATCCCGGGAGATTGCCTGGACTATGTTCTCCACCAGTTTGCCCCCGTAAGTCTCTACCTCAGTCCATCCTACTGACTGGACCATGCCGTCATAGACAATGCCAGTCTGCCCGAACCTGTTGGGTCTCACCCGGGGATTTCTGTAGTATAATTTTCTCCCCGCTGGGAGGGCTATTGTCAGATTGGTTCCGTCATGTTCAAATACGAGGCAACTTACCTTTTTAGTCTTTCTGGTCTGGACGCACTCAATGGCCTTTTCGTTCACCTCAGCCCAAAACTCAACGATTTTAGGATTGGCTCGACGCCAAAGAGCTACGATGGAGTACATTTCCTTTTTGGACAGCTTCTTCTCTTTGTCCATCTTCTCCATTGCGTTGACCGACCCCTCATATCCGAGTGCCAATTCTGCCGTCTTGCCCCGCTGTCTGAGGTCCGATCCTTTCGTAACCTGCTCAATGGGGACCCCGAACATGAGTGATGCTGATGCCTCGTAGATCTTGCCATGGGTGTTGAAGACGTCGAGTCGCCATTTCTCCTGGGCTAACCAGGACAGGACCCGGGCCTCAATAGCACTAAAGTCGGCTACTGCAAACATTTTCCCCTCCGGGGCTATGAAGGCTGTTCGGATGAGCTCGGACAAAACATCCGGGATATTGCCGTAACACATTTCGATAAGGTCGTAGTCTCCTTTCTCTACCATGCTCCGAGCAAGACTCAAGTCCTTCATGTGGTTTTGGGGGAGATTCTGGAGCTGGATCATACGGCTCGACCAACGTCCTGTTCTGTTGGCCCCGTAAAACTGGAATAACCCGTGAGCTCTCCGGTCTTTGGCAGCGCAGTTGAGCATTGCAATGTACTTCTTAGTTGAGGTCTTGGACAGTGCAAGCCGACCAGCGAGAACCTCCTTGACCAGATCGGGAGCCTCCGGATTGTTTTTCAGATATTCGAGAATTTCGGGCTTTCCCAGTGCAGGGAAGTTGAGCCCGAAATTAGTGCTAAGCCACGTCTTCAACTGGGCCAAGCTGTTCGGGTTATCCAAGCCTGTCAGTTCCTTCATTCGGTCAGTCATCTCCTCCGTGTATACCTCGTCGAAAGAGATGGCGTTCCCGGCCATGCCGAGATCTATCAGGATCCCCCGGTCGTTGATGCTTTGGTCTACGAGGTAGTTCCGACGTTCGAACTCCGGGAATGGGAATTGGTCCAGCTGTTCCACGATGTCGCGTTCGGCAATCACGTCATATTCGGCATACGTCTTGAACTCGTTCCACTTGCCCGGGTCGTCGTCCGGCATGTTCCGAGTCCTCATCCCGTTGGACTTGGTTGGCTTGCACGGGGAGCAGAAAAACCGGATTAAAGCTTTACCGGTCGACTTCTTCCCGTGCTCCCCGAGGACCAAAGCTTTGGAGAGTTCATCCAAAGCCAAAGGCAGTCCGCAATAGGCCGCTTTGGTCATTGAGCAATACAATTGATCAATCGGGATGGGTAGTCCTATACGCTTAAATACGAGTCTCTCAAATACGGCGTTATGAGCCCATTTCTCGATCCCCGGATCAGTTAAAGCAGAAACGAAGTAATCGGGGAGCTCCTCTCCTTTGGCCAGATCTATCACCTGAACGGGAGAGGTGTCAAAGGCGAAAGACACCATAAGGAGTTGAAAGTCCCCCGATTCTATGTATTTATAGGCGCCCGTGGATTTAATGTCCTCCGGGCTATATGTTTCGGTATCGAAATATAAGCGTCTCGGCATGTTGACTATTGTTAAATTTGTTGCTGGGCGGGGATTCGAACCCCTAATCCCAAGTAAGACCCAGCATACCAACCTACATAAGGTCGTCGTCCCACGGGTTCTGGCCGAAGTCCTCTTCTGCCGAAGATCCCCCGGAGAGACGTTCTCCGTCAGCCAACTTCTGGAGGTTGTTCAGCCCGCAAGCAACGCCTTTGTTGCCATTGGTGTTGAAAACGTAGAAGTTGATCGACGCCCGGCCATAGCATCCGGAGTAGAAATCCTCTTTTTCGATGATGGGGTTGAGGTTGATGTCCACGATGCCAGGACGGTTGTCCGAGTTGGCATTGACGAACATGTGCCCAGCATACTCCGGATTGTCCGGTCTTTCGGTGTCCCCGTCACGGAGGGGGTTCTTCCACGTGGGAGGAATCTTGCCACCCAATTTGGCGATGCCTTCTTTGAGAGCCGTGTCGATGGCTTCCTTGACCCGAGCCAGAGTTGCCGAGTCAGTCTTCGAGATGAGAATGGACACCGAGTATTTTGCTCGGTCGGAACCCTCCATTGCACGGGGTTCCCATACGTTGGCGTAACTGAACCGGACTTTGCCGGTAACTACTTTGGTTGTTGCACTCATAATTGTTGGAGTTTAGTTATTTGAAAAATCGAGTTTTGCTTGTTCTATGCCCATTGCCGGACGTTTGTCAGACTCAGGGACGAGAGTGGGTTTGCCAGGAGCTTTGATGACGAGGTCCCCGACCAGTGAATCGAAGTCCTTTTTGAGGAGCTTCTCGATAGCCGGGATTCCAGCCAGTTTGACAACTTGGAACTGCTCCGGAGTGTAGTCGCATGCGGTAAGAACTTCCTGAACTGCATTCTCGTCAGTCCATTTCCGCATTGACCTTCCTTCGACTACCTTATATCCCGGGATCTTCTCGCCCGAGATGGCTTTGGAGAGCAGGTGCTCAGATACAGCATTTACCCATTCTTGGAGCATGGGGGCTTGCTCGAAAATCTGAGCGAGCTCCTCAGTGGTCAGGAGTTCGGGCTCTTTAAACTCGTGTTTGGCCAAGTCAAGATTGTGGTCTGCCATTTTGCGGCACAAAGCTTTGACTCTGCACCACCTGCACCAGTGTCCAACTTGGAGTTCACCGTCTCCGGAGTAAGCGAGAGCTGCTTTGGGTTTCACTACCTCCTCACCCCATTTGTAGAGGTCTTCGGGGGTAATCTCCCATGACGAGATTCGATCCTGCCGGGGCTGGACGATAGTCAACTTTACCATGTTGATGTCGTAGACCATCTCAAATTTGGACAATGCCCCAAGAGCATACAGCATCAGCTGAGCATTGTTCTCAGCGAAAACCGGCACGCCAGTGCCAAACTTGAGGTCTATGATCTCCATGACCCCGTCAGCGATAATGCAAGCGTCTCCAGTGCCGAATCCTTGTTCGACCCAAGCCGAGAAGTCCAGTCGCTCCTCCAGAAGAACGAGTGCGTCTCTGGTTTTCCGTAGAGCTTCCGTATATTGGTCCGTTACGTACTGGCAATAAGCCATTACGGGCTCATCCATGGCCTCAGTGTAGAGGTCACTCTTCTTCAGCTTCCTGAGTTCAGCAGACGTAACGTCAACAGGCGTTATGCGGAACCTCGCTCGGAGGTAACATTCTGCCATCTCGTGAGCCAGAGTACCCTCTTCGGCATACTTGGAAGGCTTACCGGTTTCCTCAACCTTTTCCTCCAGTCTGGCACTGGGGGTGCAGTTGATCCACCGGTCTGCCTTTGATGCCGAAAGCATAGCGTGCTTACGAGATGAGTGATTCGGGGCTCCCATTACGCAAGGTCTTTGAGGAATTCGTAGAACGCGTCGTAGTTTCGGGCATCCAGTCCCGTCACATTTCTCGCTCCCAGTTCAGTGAGCTTTGCCCGGATAGCTTCGCGGTGATTGTCCACCTTACTTGCCAGGAGAGTCCGGATGTCCTGAATTGAGACAGCGGGGTCAGAACCCAAAGAGGAGTTCGCATCCATCGGCATGGGTTCGGACTCCTCAGTCTTTTCGGGGACTGGAGCCGGAGCTGGCTTCTTAACGTCCTGTGCAGGGACTGATTTCTTGACGCCAGTCGTCTTAACTGTCACGGGATTTGCTCCGATAACCTGACAGATCTTGCGGACCATTTCGAGATCCTGAGTTTCTTCGAGGTTTGCCTCGAACTTAATTTCTACTTTCATTGGCTTGATGATTTTTGATTATGGTGTTCAGAAGTTCAATGTACTTGCTGAGGGGTATAGCCGGGTCATGAAGAACAGTTTCATGAAACAGGGACCCGAGGTGGAACACCTTCGTCTCTCCTGTTTTGACCGATAACTCTGCTCTGTAGTTTCCGTTTGTCAGAATACATGTCTCTCCCTTAAATTCGGAGTTCCATGCTCCTTTGTAGAGGCTGTCAACCGATACCCCAAGCCAAGCTGCTAAACGGGAGACTTGCTCCGAATTCAACAAGGTTTTTCCGTTCAGAACCCGGTTGAGAGCTGCTCGGGGGAACCGGTTATCGGGGAACAGAATTTCTGCCACTTCTTGAAGCCTGAGCCCTCTCTGTTCAATTAATTCCCTGAGATTGATAGTCATTGTGTTGTCCATGTTGTTTATCCCAAATATAATCAATTTTCCCCTGATGTTGAAATTTTTTCAATCTTTTTAATGAAAAATGTTTACTTGGTGAGGAGGTAGACCACCTGAGCAATAAATATGCTCCTCCTGCTGGGGTTGACCCGGGCATACACTTCTCGTAGAGGCTCAATGGCTTTCTCAAGCTTGAGGTCCTCTTCTTTCCTCTTCAACTCCTTGAGAGCCTTATAGACCCGGGTCCTTTCCTGCCATTCCCGAACTTCGGCTTTGTCGTTCCACCAACCAGACACGGGGACAAATTTTGAGCTGAGCACACAGGCAGATTTTCCGTCCTCTGAAAACGGCTGTCGAGTGATGGCTCCCGGGGTACAGTTGGGGTTGATCTTCTTCTCGAACGAGATGGGCTCCATGTATGTAGGTCCCTCCCCGGGAAGCTTGTCCATTTCCATGTAGTGGAATCCGAACTCATCCTCATACTTGAATACTACGTATTTTTCAATCTTTTTCATGGTTATCTGTTTAAGGTTCTTGCTGATATTCTGCATTTCTCGCCGAAGTAGGTAAATGTCTGACCGTTAGCTGCAATGTCTTTCAGTTCAGACTCAGTGTAAGACTCATACTCACCTTCAATATTGATTCGAGTGGCTCCTTGGGAGTTAGCCAAAGCTCTGAAGGAAGTGAAGACTCCCTCCACGTATCCCATTCGAGTGACGATAAGTACCGATTTTACTGTTCTCATAGTTGTGTAGGTTTTTGTTTACACTACAAATATAATACTTCTGCGGTAAATACTACAATAAAATCAGCATTTTTTCCGTTTGTTTTGAGAAGTCCCATCATGACAATTTCGAGAGGGTTGGGTGAAGCTGGTTCTGACTGTCTTTGGTCTCCCATCAATTTCTCCCACATTAAGCCAGCTTTAAATCCGATGAATGCCAGGAGCTTCTCCTTTCTTGTGAGAGGTTTGTCGGTTTTAATGCCAAACTGGTCAAGAATAGACTGAATCCCTTCATTGACAAAATCCGACTGATTGGTAACTGATTTTCTGTTAATAACTCCGAGGAGAACCTTTCCCACATTGCTGGGGTCTTTCAGCTCCTTGGATACGATTCCGTTGTAATAGTTGTCCGATTTGGGGGTCCGGGTCTGCCGGGAGGTCCCAGTTGAATTTTTCTTCCATGTTTTACTATTTGTTAATTCCATACTTACCGTAGACGTATGCTTCGCCAGTCGTGAAGCCCATGCAGACGAGAAGAGCCTCTCGTTTGGTTAAGGTGTTGTCCATGCCGGACAATTCGTTTGCTAACTTAACCATCTCCAACAAGACTGAAGAAACATGACTAACTGTCTCCTTGTCAAGTCTGTCCACTCTCTTCTGCATCCTGTCTACGATCTCTACTGCTTTGTCGGCGTCCATCTCCGGTCCGATGAGACTGGAGAAGTAGTCTTCTCTGATTGCCGGCTGTGCCGGCTCATTCCATGCGATTTTTTTCATAATAATTGGCTTGAATTTATGTTCCTTAATGAATGCTTCTACGTGTTCTATTTTCTGCTTTTTTAATTCCATTACCTGATTGAGAACTAACAGATACCCGTCCTCCGTAGTTACTACGTCCAATCTGGTTAGCTGAGGATTCATGTATGTGGTCAACATTTCTGAAAGTTATTTCTCTGGAGGAAGTCCTGGAGCTCCTCTTGTGTGTAGCAGGTGGAGATGATCCCGTTACTGAAATAGAGGTCGAAAGTCCCCGAAGGAAGCTGGGTAACCTTAAGTCCTAAACAGTTGCTATTAATGTAATTTGTAGTTGTCATTGTCTTATCCTTTTGTCTGGATCACAAATATAAGAAAAGTTTTTTGATTGAAAAATGAGAAAAAAGTTGGGACCCCTATTTTGGGGGTCCCAGGAATTAAAACTGTTTGATTGAGTTTATGCTCCAGGAGCTGGAATTTCATATCCCCCCATGTCCAACCCGGTTCCTACCATATTTACGAACGGGATTCGGCTGGTGATGAAGCCCTCCGTCTCGGATCCGAGACGGAGGTCCTGTACCTATTAACAAGTACGTGCTCGTCCGTGATTGTTGGTCCTCCCAAAAACCCTCTCCATTTGTGATTTAGGAGGGTGTTTGGGGAACCTTTCCCCCGTGACCCTTATAGATATATACATCAACTTGATTGGGTTCCTAAAACCCTCCTATTTTTATTCAGTATAGAGGAATCTGACTGTATCGTTCTGAGTGATCTGGTTCTGAGCTTGCCAAGCCTCGTCATATGCCTGTCCGTCGTCTGTAGAATTTGTCGTATACTCCTGTGGTGCAATCCATTCGAGCATTCTTCGGATCCTTTTGTCTGTACCACAAATACGGGAGTTCTGCTGTAAATACTACGATAAAATAGCAGAGGAACAATAAAATTTTTATTGTTCCGGCCCCTAAGTGATTGATGTTCAATGGTTTGGGTGCTTTTCACTGGGGGGACCGGAACAATTGGAACAATGTTTCTGTGCACTCTATTTGGTGATTTCTCATTTCCTATATTGGTCATAATCTCCTCTCATATTTCCTATTCAGGTCTTCCTCCTATATTATTGTTCCAATTGTTCCGGGGGGGGTTAATTCATTGATATTCAATCAATTAGGGCCGGAACAATCATTGTTCCACATTGTTCCACATTGTTCCGGCCCTAATTGATTGATATTCAATGGTTTGGATGTTTTTCATTGGGGGGACCGGAACAATGGAACAATGGTTTGACCAACTTTTTTAGGGGGGACTGTCGAGATTTTTGCCAAAACCATGGTTTTATCAACTTTTTTAGGGGCTCATCCTCTTTGAGAACCCATATTCCCTACCATTGTTTACTGCTGGTCCCTGCCACGGGGGCCAATATCCCCGGCTTGGGGACACAAAAAACCCGGGCTCCCCTAAGCCCGGGACGGAGTAGTTTCCTAAAATTTCCAGCTAAAGCCGACCTCATACCCCGATCGGGTCAGCTCGAAGTCCCGCATATAGGATATATCTACTCCGAAATTCCTGTAATATATGCCTCCCCCAACCCCAACCTGCCCGAAGGAGTTAGCCGAAGCTCTCAGAAAGGGGGACCATTTCCGGGACCTCGTTTCTTTGATCTGTTCTCGGACGGGGGTATACTTGTACGTAAGACGCTGGAGAGTGTTGTATTGGACTGTAGCCTCCCAGTCAAATTGGCCAATTTTGGGATCTTTGAAGAATGTTCCAGCGTATTTCCTGGTCGTATTCCAGTCCAACATTGTCCTTTTTACGCTCTCCAGAGTATCCACCTCCTTTTTGTCCTCCCCAAAACCCCCTCCATTTGTGATTTCTGGGGGTGTTTGGGGAACCTTTTCCTCCTGGCCCTTATAGACATATATCAATTTGATTGGATTCCTAAAACCCTCCCATTTTGGAACCAAATCCGGGACTTTGACCTCCCCCTGAATTGGGGGTAAATCGACGTACTTTATAACGGTCTTTTCCTCGACTGTTTTACGCCCGATTATAAAGCCTATACCTACAAGAACTATTGTGCAGAGTACTCTCTTTAGTAAGTCCATATCGTGTCCTGCGGGAGGGTTTTAGAAGCATCTACGTGGATAAAATTCCCGTCGATGCCTATCCTCCGGATCCGCAATGCAATGGCTGCCCGGAGGATCTTCATCCGATTGGGGCCCGAGGCACACCGGATGTCCACTGCCAAACCTTCTGTGTGAGCACTGTTGCCGGACCGTCCTTTGGCCTTATCGTGTTCTTTGGAACGATAAGCGCAATTGAGGACGAGAGGGATGCCTGCCTTTTCACGGAGGTCATCCAGTAGATCGAGAAAGTCCTGGTCCATGTCTTCAATGGAGCAGGACGGGTTGCATCGCTCGAATTCTTCGGGCTTAAAATACTTACTTGTCTTCATGGCATTCAAAGTCTATTTGAGTTTTCTTGCTGACCGATCTCTCCATGTATGACCGGAGAGCTCTGAATATGGGGTGATTCGAAATGATTGCGGAGTTCTCCAGAAAGCTCCAAAACTCAGTCCCGACCACAAAAGCAGCGAAGAAGTTGGCAAGGTTGAGACCCCCCAAGTTCGGGAGGACACACACGTCAAGCATGTAGGCCATGCCGATACCGATAATGCTGAGCCCCAACTTCCAACACGTGTCCCACATTTTCTCGCTTTTGAACACATATTTTTGATGGGCTCGTTTGTGGCGCTTGTAGTCAGCAATATTTCCAGTTATGAAGTCGACGATAACGGCAATACAGACACAGAGGATAAGGACCTGGACCGGAGCTAAAAGCCCCCAAAACCCTACAATGCTCCCGCATATCCATTTTCCCGCTCTCATGACTTCATCCTTCATATCTGTTAAACTTATAATTTATTACGTCCTATAATCATTTTACGAGACGGGGACTCCTTGTATTCAGTACATGGAGCCAGTAACCGCAGAGCTTTAAGGTGATTTATAGCCTTCTCGAGGTAGGCTTCCCCGATGTTCCGTGCTTCGTTCGAGCTACGGACGATTATGTTGTCTTCTACTCGAGTGCTGAATTCGCCATCTTTGTACCTCACACCGAAGGCAGTGGGATTGATTGGATTGTTGACGATGAATCGGGAATACGCAATGTATGCAATGGCGATCTTGAGTCCTTCGCTTCGACCATCCCCGGAACAGCCACCATCATAATACCCGCCTTCCATGGCGGCAGTGTACTGATCTTTTGTAATGGTTACGTCCCCGTATTGGAAAGGACCGGGGCCGGAAAAGTCTGTCTCGTCGAGCCATCTGTAGAGGTTGGCTCCTATGGCATCCACCAGTCTGAGAGTCTCAGCCTCCCGGACATATGGCTCCAGTCTGGCCGGATCGTTGATGTTCTCGGCTATCGGCCGAACATTCCGAAGGTCGTTAGAGTTGAGTATCATCGGGCATGAGTTTTATAATCTCCTCGTCATAAAGCCCATAAATGAGCTTGAGCATGTTTCTCTTCTGAACAGTGGAGAGCATCTGGTCCCGGATAATCTCCAATACCTGAGTCATGTTGTCCTTGCCAATTCTGTCTGCTATAGACTCGCCGGCATTGTAAGTGAGAGACTGAATAGCGAAGTCGGGATTTTCCAAAGGAGCCCACCAGTACTCAAAGATCGATACGAAAGTCTCCTCCAGCTGCTGACGCTCCCGGACTGTAACAGAGTTGTAGTACTTGTAGGCATTGGTCATGAGATCAGCCCCAAAGTTAGCCCCCACGTCAACAGCTCGAAGAATGGGAGGCTGCTTGAAGGCTTGACCAATGTTCTCCGGGATGACTCTCTGCGTTACTTCGAATGCTTTGTCATAGTTCTCCCCGGAGAACCTTATGAACTGGGGCACTTCATCTTTTGACTTGCACTGGATGTACCACAATTGTGAAGTGTTCTCATCTCCTTGAAATTTGTTAAGTTCTTCTTGGGTCTCATTCACTTGAGACTCATCTTGAGTCTCGTCCTTGATGTCTACCAAGATCCCAGCTGACAAGAAGTTGGAGCATGCGTTTCTACCGGCTACATTGGCAAGTGCTTCCTCAGTTCTCATGTCCGTCATCTCAGCGATGAATATGGGGATTGGGTAAGAGGGGCTGCCTTCCGAGTCCCCGGAGAAGTAGAGGATCTGGCCATTGTAGTTGTCCCAGCCGCCAGCCTCTTCCACCTGGTTGAGAATGACCTCCGGATCCGGGTTGAAGAGGTGAAACCACTCAATGTCAGACGGTGACCACCGGGACCTCGTCTTGTCTCGGTGACCCCAATCCGGATGGTATGCCGTCCGGCCAATAAACCCATTGTCATCCGCCTTCTCCAGTCGGAGGGATTCGAATGGGATGTGGTGGATCGAGCTGACTCGGAAATTCATGTTATAGTTAACATGAATTGCAAATCCATGCCACACCGTAAAGTCTTTGCAAACCATGCGGAGGATCTTGTCAAGCTTCTCCCCTTCTTTGTTTACCCGTAATCTGTAAATGCCGGGATCTTTGAATCCGTGACCGTATACGAAGTCATTGTATATGCTCAAGCAGGCATTGCCGGTCTTTGAAGCCTGAACAATCTCGCTGACTGTCTGGGGAAAGTCGTTGGTATCTCCGTATGTCTGGATGCCATATTGCCTCCAGTCCCGGGATACGAACTGAGGAGCTGATTTGATCTGTGCAACTTTCATACTGGCGTAATTTTAATAGTAGGAGGGACGGGAAGCGACCCCGTCCTATTACCAGTCCTATTTGGACCCTCCTTTTTTGGCTCCCTTCTTGGGAGCCTCCGAAACGGGATTGACTACCCGGTTGTAAGCCTCTTCGATCTCCCCGGCAGACATTTGCGAGTCTGCATAGGCTTCTTTGATGGCTTCCAGATCCATCCCGGCGTCGATGAACTCCTTCACCTCGGTGTCGATGTCGGCGGGTTTCTCCTCGGTCTTCTCCTCGGTCTTCTCCTCGGTCTTCTCCTCGGTCTTCTCCTCGGCGGATGCCGAGTCGAGAATGGCATGGATTGCCTCCATGGCTTTGAAGTACTCATCGAGCTTGGCGTTCAGCTCGGTCTGTTTCTTGTTCAGCTCTTCAAGTTCGGCTTTGACAGAATCGATCTGCTTGCTCAGGACCTGAGCCTGACGCTTTTTGATTTCCACGTCCTTGTCCGGCATCTCCTTGCCGTAACGGACCATGAATTTCTCCAGCCGGACGTTCAGATCTTCGGGGACCCGGGTGAAGTACGAAAGAGCATCCTTGTTGAATGCGATGTGATACAAGCAAAGATCCTCCGTGATGTTCCTCGGGGTGAGGATCTTGCTGAACTCTTTGTTGATCGGGTCATGGAGCAGAGTCCCTGCTCTGAGTTCGTAATCGGGGTGTGCTACATTTTTCATTTGTTGTTCTGTTATTCGTCTTAATGCTAAGTCGGCTTCGATCAGGCAGAAGCCGCATCGGGAAACTGACTTATTCAAAAAGTATCGAGAAAGTTCATCTACTTCTCGATGGAGAGCGGGATTTTTTTCCAATTCCAATGTATGGGCCCGATAGGCTTCGCCTTTCAGGGACCCATACTTGGATTGGTAAGCTCTCAGTCTTTCGAGCATGTCAGTCATGAGTGCTACGGTTTAGATCCTTTGGTCAGAAGCCCGTCTACCATGAGGTCTGTGGTGGCTTCGTCCGTGTCGAAGAGGCTCATCGGGAGCGAACCTTCCTGAGCGATGGTGCCGTTGGCCAGAGTTACCTGGTATGCGACGCCGTCGGTCATTTCGGTAGTGACAGTGATTTCGGTGAGCTCCAGACCCGAGTCCCAGCCATACACCTCGTACTTGGTGTCCCCGTTGTCTCCGGTGTCGTTGTTCTCGACGATAGCGATGACGCGGGCATTGGTCAGGCCGTTTACGAACTTCTTGGCTGCTTCCGACTTCTTGAAGATTCGGACAACTACGTTGTGCTGGTGAGTCTTGAGGTACGTGCCAGCATTGATGGTGTCCGAGCCTACAGTTGCGTTGGGCAGCGAGTCGACTTCGTAACCAGTGGCACCGGTCTTAAGGATGAGCGAAGAGATAACGTTGTCAGTTACAACAGACTTCGATTTGTCGACGTCCGAGTAGCTGAGGAGAATCACCCTGGCGGTGGTGCCGGCGATTGCCGGCTTACCACACACCTGGTTGATGAATCCTGTTTTGATTTTAGAACAATCAAGTCCTGCCATTTTCTTAGATTTTTAAGGATTAGATACCTACCGAGAACAGATCCGGGTTAGTGAGCTTGGCATCCGCCCGACCCATGAGTTCTACGTAGACTACGCGGTCTTTGTATTCGTACCAGATCCGCATCTTCTCGAAGCTGTCGATTGCATCAACACCTATGCCGAGCACGCTCTTCGAGGTGAAGAGAATTCGATGGGGATTGTTGAGCTTCGTGCCAGTGTCTTCCGACGTGGCGATGATCTTGTCCCAGATGGGCATTGCGATGACAGGGATGCCATTGAAGCTGAGAGCCTCCATGCCATTCAGCAGAGCCAAGCGAGCCGACTCGAGGCAGCAAGCGTCCATAAGAGACTGCTGATAGGCATCGTAGACAGACTGGGTAACGAGGATAAACTTGTCAGACTGCTGACGGAGCAGAAGCGGGGCACTAAACACGACCGACTGGATATACTCCTTTGCCTTGGCCGGAGTAAGCTTCTGAGCTGCGTAAGATGTCCCGGCATTTTCCGTAATTGTTGCTCCGCGCTGGGACGAATTGGCTGTAACCTGGGTGGTAATCTGTTTCCAGAAACCATTGATGATGGTGAAAAATTTCAGGTCGAGACCATTCGTAATGATACCGCTGTCGGTAACGTTCTTGGCGTCCTTGTCGTTGAACCAGAACAGGCGGTACCAGAAATCCATAATGGAGCGCTCCAGAACCTCGATGACAATGTTCATGTAGTCCGTGTCCGTGAAGTCCGGAATGTCGACGCCGGTGCGGAGAGAGTAAATAGTTGCCGACTGTTGGAGGTCAGTGTAACACTGGGACAGAAGGATCTCCCAGACACCGGGCTCCCACTTCAGCTTGCGGGTGTTGATGTTCCACGGCTGAGGAGTCGGGTTACACCCGGTGTTGACCACGCCGACCATGCCGCCCTCGCCGATGTAACCCACCTCGGTGTTAGTGACGATGTCGGGGAAGACTGTGTGGATGGAGTTGATGTCAGGACCCTGAATGGTGTCCTCCATAATCATCTCCGAGATTGCCTGAATGACACGTCCACAAAAAGTGAACTTATCCATGTCAAGGAATCTGCCATTTTTATTTGCCATAGTTCCTAAAGTTTTTGAGTTTGACTACTTGAGAATCTTTTTGGCAGCGTTGACCTTCTGGAGCTTTTCGCGGGCTTCGTTCTTAAGGTCGGCTGCCGAGGGATCGGCCTTCTTGCCCCCGGGCAGAACCGTCTTGCGGTTCTTCGGGCGGTAGTTGCTACCGCGGAGGTTGCGGAGTTCGTTCTCCTGCTCCTCGATGAGGTTCGTTGCCTCGTCAAGCATCGCCTCCAGTGCTGCAACGCGGTCCTCGAGGGACTCGGTGTCCTCCATCTCGATGCTGGTGACGATGTTGTCCTCGACAGTAACCACCCGACCGTCTTCCAGAACGACAGTGCCCGACGTCTCGCCATTGGCGAGAGTTGCCTCTACACCTTCGGCCAGATTGTCCTCTTCACCTACGGTCTGGAGAACGACCTGACCCTCAGCATCCAGATAGTCAAAATTGGCGGGAGCGCCTTTCTTGCCATTCCGGAATGCCTTGACCTTGCTCATGAACTTCTCATAAGCGCTTTTTTCGTTTTTTGCCATAGCATTAAAAATTTGGTTTGTGTTGTATGAATTGATTTTGGAAATGAATCCCAAGTCAAGAAGTGATTTGGCATCATGGATGCGTTCCTCATGCATGACATTGCGGAGCCGTTCCCGGTCCTGACCTGTTCTCTCGACATACACGTCAAGAATAGCCTCCTCCTCCAGAGCAAGCTCCTCGGCAATGCTACGAGCATCGTCGGAAGTGAGCCAATCCCCGACCGGCATGTATACCCGATGGATGAGTGCCCGGCAATTCCTGTTTGCCGACCGGTTCTCTGCCGGAGCTGCCAACACGCTCTCCTACCTTGCCGGTCAGCGCGGCAGAAATCTGCGTTTCTATACCGTACATCTTGACGATCCGCGCTATCTTTCTGTCCGCAGCCTGCTTCGCACCGGAAATCTGTTCGGTCTCCAGTATATCTACGGCACGCTGACCAACTCGGATGGTGCCGACCCGATTGACTACGATGCCATCATGAAAAATCCGGCTGAATTTTATATGCCGGCAACGGATGCCCTCACCGGAAGGGCAGCCTATTTTTCCAAGTTCGACATCGTGCGCGACGACTACCGCACCATCATGGCGACCTGCGCGCTTCCTGCGTTCTGCCGCCCGGTCAATGTCAACGGACACTTCTACTACGACGGCGGTGTTGCCGATTCTATTCCGGTACATCATGCCTTAGAACACGGCTGCGACAAGGTTGTCATCATCCTGTCAAATCCGCGCGATTTTGTGAAGCAGCCGGAGGCACACCGGCCGATCTACAAGCGCATGCTGCGCAAGTATCCAAAAACTATTGAAGGAATCGACCACCGCCATATCAATTATCAGGCCTCGATTGATCTTTCCAACCAGCTGGAAAAAGAGGGGCGTGCGCTGATTTTCGCGCCAAGCCGCCATCTGCCGCTCGGCACTTTCTCCAAAAATGCAGCCTTGGAACAGCAGCTTTACGACCTGGGCGTATCCGATTATGAGGCAAAAGCAGCTACTCTCCAGGACTTTTTAAAATCTACGGATCACTCCTAGCTTTCCTCTTCGTTATAAAAACCTTCAGACTTCGTATATTCATATTATACCAGCCTGAAGGTTTCTATAAATCATTTTTCCGCATTCCGCATCCAACCTGCGCCTGTTCACACCTCCACCTTATATGCGATCGCTTCATAAGGTCTTAAGTAGGTTCCTCCTTCGTTCTTGTAATTTCCGATCATAATCTCCGCTTTCTTAGGCACTCCGTCAAAAGCCACATGGTTAGGTGTAAAATTACAAAGTACCACCAGCTTTTTATCATCCAATACTCTCTGGTATGCAAAAATCTGTCCGCTCTCTTCCATCAGCATCTCAAAACTTCCGCTGACTACAATCTCTTCCTCATGCCGGATTTGGATCAGTCTCCGGTAGAAATTATAAA
>ENA-ORUA01001207-ORUA01001207.1-human-gut-metagenome-genome-assembly--contig:-NODE-1207-length-24591-cov-3.958714_pt1 | contig 24591 bp, 18 predicted proteins | sample MGYA00242076_ERZ509201 | MGnify/ENA primary metagenome ERZ509201 (study PRJEB26280, sample SAMEA2338863) | human gut metagenome | biome: human gut; feature: human-associated habitat; material: faeces...
CCAGATCCTAAGTCTGGCGCGGCTGCCAATTACGCCACACCCGCAGTGGCTTTCTTGTTAAGCGGTGGCAAAGATAGAAAGTTTTTTCTTTCTGGCAAATAGTTTGGCATAGAAAGTGTTTATTGAACTACTTTTAAGAGTTCCCGTGCCCGTTCTATAATGGCATCACTTTTGGTATCATCCTCATCCATATCTACTTTCTCGTCCGGATCAATGCCGAATTCGATATGTTGTTTGTCTGCATCCAGGTGGGGGCTGGCGGAGAAACGTACGCCCCAACCATTCGGAAGCTCTGAAGAGAAAGGTAATCCCGAACCGCCACCGGTTTTGTCACCTACCAGAGTAACGTTAGGAAAATAGCGCATCGCATTTACGAAATCATTTGTTGCGCTATAAGAGTGACGGTTGATGAGAAGCATTACTGGTTTTTGCCAACGGATGCTATTGGAGGGTTCCAAGTAAATGGGTTTGGGATCAGAGAAGTCACTGTGTCCCTTCCCGGTCTTATGCTGGATATATCCCGTCAACACTTTTTCATTAGTGAAGCGGGCCGCTATACGCTCTGAATTGGTCAGATTTCCGCCACCATTGTTGCGAACATCCAGAATCAGACCACTACATGGAGCAAGGTAAGAAAGTACCTCATCCAGATTGCCGTTACCGACACCACTGGAGAATGATTCATAATAGATATATCCGATATTATCATCCAGAATCTTATATTTCATGCCGGCAGCGATGCGGTACGTCTTTCCGAGATATTGCCGTTCGATAATACCTTCGTTGAAGTTTCGGGGATAATCCAGATACCAGTCCCAGTAACGGGCCACATTTGAAGAACTGTACAGATTCACATGACCGTCTTTCAGTTCCGCCAGCATACTGTCAAGCACTTGGAACAATCCGTCATTACCCATGTTGGACGTAATGAGAGGTTGGTATTTATCATGGATGGCATCCCAGTCTATTTGTTTGTAATCCAGGAAACAGTATTGCTCGTCAATGATCTTCCACAAAGCTTCGAAGTTTCCCTGTGGTGAATTGTTGAACTCTTCCTCCCGGATACAGCTGGATAGCAAAGGCAGTATCATGAGTGCTACTCCCAGCCATCTAAACTTACTATGATATATTTCTTTTATTCCCATTATTCTATCCCCTTATCACGATGTTATCGCTTTATCACTTTATTTTTTCTTCTTGTCACGAATGAGAAACAATTCTTTTACGAAACCTACCATAAACACATGCGAATAGGTATGCGTCTTTATATCATTTACCTTGGACTGTTGCGCATCCCAGAGATAGGCTAAACGCATTTTGGCTCTTCCTACCGGGAAATCAACAGTCAGCATCTGCCGCAGGGATGGCTGGTTGTGTAGGGAAGTGAAATTAATCACCCCGTTCCAGTTGCCCAACGTAAATATTTCGTAGTACGACTGTCCATAGTTGGGTGAGAACATAATACCTGCAAAAGGCAAGTTAACCTGATAGCGCAGGCTAATCGGATAGTTCTTGATTCTTAAATCCCATATTGCCATTCCCGATGCATCCAGATTGATGTAAGCGCGTGCCTGTGCCGGGTTGTTGCCATTGCGCAGATTGTAGACAAAGCCACCATTTAAGTCGATAAGTCCTCCGGCAAGTAATTTGAAGTTAGAAGTAATCGGAAAATTATAATGCAATCCGTAATTCCAGTTTGCCAGACCGGAGAACGTATTGTTGTTGTCTACCCGGTTGTGTGTATAGCCTAAGTCTGCCTGGAAGAAACTTTGCAGAGATACATTACCGTTCATCCACTTCGTCATACGCATACTTTCGCGGGAAATACGGAAGTCAACGCCTTTGTATTCCTGCGGTGACAGGTAGGTGTCGAATACGTTCGTGAAACCGACACCATACATTGTGGCGCGGGTTATAAAGCGTGTCCTTGCAGAAGAGTCCGCCCTCAGCTCTTGCAGCGCCTTGTCTTCAACACTTTGCGCTTTTATACTTCCACCTGCCAAAAGCAGGCATCCCACTATTACACCAATCTTATATAACTTCATTGATATAGTTGCTTATCACTAATCACTAATCATTAATCACTTAGAACAGCTTCATCTGCCCCGTTATTTCATCCCGGATATCATCTTCACTCTTTCCATGATCGGGGTCTAAAATTTCCGGCTCTTCTTCCTCCTGATCTTCTGTGTCCTGCGAAACCTCCGGCTGTCGTGTAGGTTCCAGTTCGTTGACAGTTTCCATTGTGAACGTAGTGATACGTTTACCTTTTGCTTTGAAACCTTTTACGGCGATAAATTCATCAGCCTCTATAATCATGGGTTCACGGAAACTGTCGTGTCCGCCGAATATGATTTCCAGGCGGGGATAACATTCGTCCGTCAGTAAGATGAGGCTATTGTTCTTGTTCTCTCCCAGATAGTTCTGCTTGCGGTTGGTTGCTTCCATACAGAAACGTTTGATATATGGGAAATTCTGTTGATCCGCGTCATAAAGTACGGCTGTCCATACCTTGTTCGGGTCAAACTTCTCTAATATACGAATATTGGCTTCATAGTGGTTGCTGAGATCGAAGTTGGTGATGTAGAACTCTCCGTTATCATGTACCACCAAGATACTGTCGTCGCTCTGGAATTCTCCCAGGTATTCACCTCGTCCGTCATAATTAAGGCGAAGTATGTCACGGTCGAACCAAACTTTTCGTCCGCCCAGAGTAGAACCTCCACGCTGCTTCAAGGCGATCTTGTGCACCGGAAGCTTGGTTAGAATGTTTCCCCTTGCCTGGCGTCCCTTAATGCCGATGGCACTAAAGTCTTCTTCGAAGATAATGCGTCGTACCCGTGGATTGGGTTTCAAGGTTACTTTGATGACTTCCGCTTCCCCGTTGGGGTTGGCAGTGAAGTACATGATGCGTGAATCGGGTGTGCCTTGCGTCACATCATATTCGCGATCACGGATAATGCTTGTCACTGCAAAACGCTTGATATAATGTGTACCCTCTTTTCCGTCACGGTAAACCACATTGTAGATGGTGCGCTTATCGTTTTTCTTGAATACATTGGCATAAAGAATATTCTTGCCCACAAATTTCTTGTCGGAAACAGGAGTAACCAGATATCGTCCGTCCCGGAAGAAGATAATGATATCGTCGAGGCTGGAACAATTTGAGAGAAATTCATCTTTCTTCAGACCTGTGCCGATGAAGCCTTCTTCGCGATTGATGTATAATTTTTCGTTGGCTTCCACTACCTTGCTTGCCTCGATGGTATCGAAGTTGCGCAATTCTGTACGGCGCGGGAAATTCTTGCCATATTTGTTTTTCAGCATCAAATACCAGTCTACCGTATATTCCACGATATTAGCCAGGTGATGGTCTATTTCCTCTATGTCCGCTTTCATGCGGGCAATGAGCTCTTCCGCTTTGTCGGAGTTGAACTTGAGGATGCGCCCCATCTTTATTTCCATCAATTTGAGGATATCTTCCTTGGTTACTTCGCGTACGAATTGTGGATAATAAGGCGTCAGACGTTCGTCGATGTGTTCGCAAGCAGCATCCATATTTTTGGCCTGCTCAAATTCCTTGTCTTTATAAATGCGTTCTTCAATGAAGATCTTTTCCAGTGAGGCAAAGTGCAGGCTTTCCAGTATTTCGTCTTTGCGTATTTCCAACTCCTGGCGCAGCAGGGATAAGGTGTTATCTACTGATTTTCTCAGTATATTGCTCACGGTGAGGAAGTGAGGTTTCTGATCGTCGATGACGCAACAATTGGGCGAAATGCTTACTTCGCAATCAGTGAAAGCATACAAGGCATCTATCGTCTTGTCCGAGGAAACACCAGGCGCCAGGTGAACCAATATCTCTACGTTGCCAGATGTCAGGTCTTCTACCTTCTTTATCTTGATTTTGCCTTTTTCGCTTGCCTTTACAATAGAGTCGCAAACACTGGCTACCGTTTTCCCGTAAGGAATTTCTTTGATAGCAAGTGTCTTATTATCAATCTTTTCAATTTTAGCGCGTATGCGTACCGCACCGCCACGTTCTCCGTCGTTGTATTTAGAAACGTCGATGCTGCCGCCTGTCTGGAAATCCGGATACAGTTTGAATTCCTCTTCATGCAGATAGTGGATGGATGCATCGCAAAGTTCATTGAAGTTATGGGGAAGTATTTTGGATGAAAGACCTACCGCAATACCCTCTACTCCTTGTGCCAGCAGCAAAGGAAATTTAACAGGCAGGGTTACCGGTTCTTTGTTTCGTCCGTCATAGGAAAGTTTCCATTCGGTAGTTTTGGGATTGAACACTACATCGAGGGCGAATTTCGACAGGCGTGCTTCAATGTAACGGGGAGCAGCAGCGCCGTCACCGGTGAGTATATTACCCCAGTTTCCCTGACAGTCTACGAGTAAATCCTTCTGTCCCAATTGTACCAATGCATCACCGATAGAAGCGTCACCGTGCGGGTGAAACTGCATGGTATGTCCTACGATGTTCGCTACTTTGTTGTAACGTCCATCTTCCAAACGCCTCATGGAGTGCAGGATGCGTCTCTGCACAGGCTTCAAACCATCATTGATGTGGGGCACGGCACGCTCCAGAATAACGTATGAAGCATAATCCAGAAACCAGTTCTGGTACATACCGCTAAGTTGGTATTTTGCTTTTACGTCTTTCGTGTCAGCGGGTTTATAATCCGAATGTCCTTCGTTCCCTTCCGGGATTTCGTTTTCCAAGTCGTCTTTTGGTGCTTCAAAGTCTTCGCTCATATCTGTTCCGGGAATATCTATTCTGAATAATCACTGAATTTTTCAGTCGAACGCAAAATTACTAAATTTCTCGGGAAAACCTGCAAATGAAGGTTTTTTAATTATCTGGAAAAGAAAGGTACATCTCAGATACACATAAGCTACTAATACTTTAAGATTGACGGTTTCCTTTTATGTTATTTTATTTGCAAAACCGCAAATTTCGTTGTATTTTTGCAAATGAACGACAAATGAGTGTGTGATATGATTATATCAAATAAGTTATTATTAGCTGATTTTGTAAGAAGACATTCTCAGGCTGTGAGGCCCCTAAATAAATGGCTTGCTGAAGTCAGTGTGGCTTTATGGAAGAGTCATAATGATTTAAAAACTACTTTCCCTTCTGCAGATTATGTTGGAAATAGTAGATATGTTTTTAATATTGGTGGAAACAAATATAGGATAGTAGCATTTAATAATACTGACAATGACAAACCTGAACATCGGCTGTATCACGACGAGAGAACAGTATGATGAAGTACGTTCTCATGTGAACAGCTTAATTAAAGAAGCAACCCAAAAGGGGATGCTGGAACCGGGAGCTGATAACGAATATGTTCGTGAAATATCCCGTCTTGCGAAACTTAGCGCTGAATATGAAGATACTTATCTCAATATTTTACCGCTGAGAGTGAAAAATCCGCTACTTCAGGCTCTTGAAGATTATTTCTATGGAAGAAATATGAAAAGAAAGGAAGCTGCGGAATTATTAGGTATCAATGAGTCTGTATTTAGCCAGATAATGAATGGTAAGAGGAAAATTTCTACCACATTGGCTAAAAAAATATATTCAGACCTTCATATTGATGCTGATTTAATCATTCAGAATTTGTAATTAGTGTAGCATGAAAAAGGGTGCTGCGATATATATTCAATATATGCACCACCCTTCTGGAAAAGTAAACAAAGATAATCATTGAGATGAAATGATTGTCCTTTTCTATATATACTGGTTAGTCGATATACCGGTTAATCGGCGATGATAACGACAACCCGGTTCCAGTCGTTAGTCTGAAACGGCTGTTCCTTATCTTGCATGCTGGATACGGTGAGACGGTCACGGCTGATGCCGTATTTTTCTGTTAGCTGTTTTGCTACTGCTTCCGCACGTTGTTTGGCAAGACGCAGGTTGATTTCCCGGTTACCGGTTCCGTTGTCGGCAAAGCCTGTTACGGTAGCTTTCGATTCGGGGAATTGCTTCATGTAATCGGCTATGGCAAGCACGTTCATTTCCTGATTGGGGGCAACGTCCGTTTTGCCTAACCCGAAAGCAACGTGACTTTTGATACCTTTCACCACTTTAGCGGGCGGGCAATCCTCCTTAATGATTATGGTATCGGGTTTCTGTGCCGTCATTACTGTTTCTTTCACTTCTTCCCGTTGCTCATTGACCAGTTGATTCACTTCTTCTTCGGTGTAGAGCACTTCGGGATACTCTTCGGATATGCAGGTGATGCATTTATATCCGGTTCTGAATTTGTAAGTGAGCCCCAGTGATACGGTGAAGTAAGTATCGAAAGAGTGATCATCCCGCCCGTTCCAGCGATTGGAAACGCCGTTGGCGAGTGCTTCGATGTTGAAGTCCAGAGCATCGTTCAGTCGCAAAGCTCCTTGCAAACCGAGGCGTCCCATAAAGCTACTAACGCTGTGGCTGTAAGTGCGGTTGAAACCTATACCGGCTATAACGCTGAGATCGAACAATCGTTCGGGATATTTCCTGATGAGTTGGCTGAGGTTCATCAATCCGTCTACGGTGGCTGCGCCATAATAAAACCCGTGAGCCTGCTTGCTGATTTCAGAGCCGACGCGTCCGCGCCAACCACTGATGGCAAGCCGGGCTCCCCATACGGGGGAGAAATACTTACCTACAGCAATGACTCCGGTAGGAGCTATCAGTTTTCCAAAATCGGCGTCTCCGGTAGAGTAGGAGGCTCCCATTTGCCCTTGTACGAACCACGGATTCGGATTTGTTTTCTTTTCCTGTGCATGGACACCTAGACAAACTGCTGTCAGTGCCATGGTGGTAATGATAATTTTGAGTTTCATAGTACACTGTTTTTAGTTACCCATTTGTGCTTTTACCTGTTTATTGTCATCGGTATTCAGATGTACGCCATAGTTACGATAGATGTACTCTCCTACAGCATTGTCTTTGTTGGATAAAATCTGCTGTTTGTAGAATTGTGAAAATATCTCAGATATTTCCTCCGGTGTAATGTCTGTTTTTGAAACGACTCCGTCTTTACAATGTTGCAAAGCGTCAAGAAATTCTTTGATTCGGGTGTTCAGTGGAGTACCGGATAATTTGATATATTCTCCCAGTTCAACCTTTATGGTGCCATTTTCTATAGCAACCGGCATATCGAGCTGATCGGTGGAATCCTGTTCTGCTGTCATGTGTATGATGGCTACATACGGTTCGCTGATGTTGCCTTTTTCTTCGAGATAAAAGCGTCCGTCCTTGACTTCACAACTATCTATGCGGTTCTCGGAATTGTCTGTCAGGTATACCTTTTTATATTCCTTGAATGAAAGATATCCTTTGATGCGGCAACCCGGACCGTTAGAAGTTTCCGAACAAGCAGTCCATCCTATTACTATGACGACAAGAGATAAAAGTAAAATATATTTCTTCATTATATAACTGGTTTTTATAATAAAAGCGGTTCGGCTAATCGTGTTAGCAGAACCGCCTTCCCTGCATTACATACGTTAAGTCTTTGGCTTAACGCTGTTCCTTCATTTTAGAATCTGAAACCGAGTTTCAGCACAGGCATATCAAACAACTTGATGTTGTGGTGTCCTATACTGTATTTGTCGAAACCTTTCGGGCAGATTTGTATCACGTCGTAGCGGTAAGCTACCGGCTGGAGTTCCAGACCGACAATCATACCTTTGGCAAGGCAGTATTCCAGTCCCGCTACGGTAGCGCCTTTGATGCCGAACATCTGTCCGGCTTTTCCTGCTGCCAGGTAGACGTGTTCCGGAAGTCCTTCTTTACTGTCTTCGTCTTCTCCGTCGCTATACGTTTTGCCTGTATAGGGTTCCGTGGTTTCAATACGCGCCATCTGGAAACCGGCTACGGCTCCTATGTATGGGTGTATGCGTGGATTGCTCGTTTTGAAATAGCGGTTTGAACCAATCGATACATACCAATTATTGGTCACTTGTGCATTTACATACTTCTGAGCCGGGATAATCATGTCGGGCGCTGATTCATAATCGCCCTCTATGTAGTCCTTCTTTGGGGTAATACTGATGTTCATTCCCAAAGTGAAGTTAATATCCCAACAGTCGCTTATGAAGTATTTGGCCTGTAAACCGGCGATGTTGATTAAACTATTTTCATTGAGCCCGCTGATGTTCAGATAGCCATTCAGTTCGCCCGATATATCGGAACCTCCGGAGGGAAGTCCTATCGAGCCTTCTGTGTTGGTGTATTGCGGTAAAAGGAATAAAGTGTTGTCGTTGTACGACTGTCCACTATTTCCTAATACCAATGACACCTGCCACTGACCCTTGCGGGGAGCAAACACTACACCCTCCTTGTCGCCGCGGGTTTGTTGCGCCCATGCGGGCGCAACAAATGCGGCTAACAATAAGATTGTGCAAAGTTTCTTTATCATCTTACTTTATTTAAAGTAGTTGTTACTAAGAATTATTCAGCGTCTGTTGCAGAAATGCGTTCGATTTCAGCTTGCAAAGCTTCACTTGCAGCTTTTAATTCAGCCTGAGCTGCTTCCAATGCTGCCTGAGCTTCTGCTACGGCTTCTTGCTGGGCTGCAACCGGTTCTTTGGTACCATCAATGACAGCTTGCAGAGCTTCTTTCTTTTCAATCAAGGTAGTTTCCCTTTCGTATACATCAGCTACTGCCGCATCATAGATGCCTTTCAGTTCTGCTCTCAGGTCATCGAGAGTGGTTGATTTAACAGGTGTGCCGTCAGGTTTCATCTCCTGTGACAAGTAAACTGCGATAGTCGCATTTATCTTGTCAAGAACCGGCTTCTTGGCAAATTTCTGTGCTTCAGCTTCGGCAAGATCGGCATCTATCTTTGTGAATTTATCCATCAAAGTAGTATATGCCGTGGTGTAAGCTTTTTCTGCGGGTTCAATAACATCTGTGATGTAACCTGCGATTTGAGCGTCGATAGCTGCCAAATGTGCATCCATCTCTGCCAGGAGGGTCTCAATCTTAGCTTTTGTCTCAGTTTGCAGAGCGGCATTGCCTTGAGCTATTGCAGCTGTGTAGTACTCAACCTTACCTACAGCTCCGTAGGATGAGTTGTACATATTTGTGTAATACCAATAAGGAACAAAGGACGCGTCCGGATTATTTGCCATGTATCGTTCCTCTATTTCTTTTTTGATTTCTTCTGTTGTCAGTTCTATTAAGCGGTTTCTATTGCCATAACCATAAAGTTGCTCTGAATAATTATAAATACGGTCTCGCAAGTTATATTTGTTGATTCTCGCTACATCTTCAGCTTTTACTTCTTGTGGTATGGTCGTTTGCTTTTCTTCGTCATAATAATAATAAGCAGCGTCTATGACTGCATAATCAGAAGAGAATCCGAAAGAACTGTTGAAGTAGCTTAGTGCTGTGCGTACATCCTGGTATGCATTATTTGCCATATGGTATGAACCTACGTTGTAGCCATATATGGCATTATACAATTTTTCATATTCGCTATATAAAACGTCATTCGGATTTACTTTGAAGTATTCTTCCACTTGCTTGGCAATAGCTAAATAATAATCTTTTTCGGCAATTACATTTTTGTTAATGCGAAGGTCATCGGCTTTTTCTCTGGAACCTTTTATCCAAGTCCAAGTACCGTCTCCATTATCCTTATTGTACCCCCAGGCTTTTTTGTGGGCATCTATATATGCAGCATCTGCTTTATTGTAGGCTTCTTCGGCTGCTTTATATGGCTTCGCGTCATCTGCTGTCGGATTTTCAATCTGATCATATTGAGTTTTCAACTTGTCATAGTTAGCATACGCTACATCTTTAGCCTTCTCTAAAGCACCTAAGCCTTTGTTGATTTCCGCAATCGTCTTTTCGTATTCAGCTTGATTGTCTGCTTGGGTTTTCGTCCAGTTGTCTGTAATTTCTTGCCGTTTGTCTTGGTCTTCCTGTGATACATTCTCATATTTGTCCCAAGCTGCATCCATGGCTTCTCTGTCTGCATTGTACTTCTTTATGGCTTCGTTGTAGATAGCTACAGCATCTTCCATTTTGTCAAAACCTTCAAAACTGGTTGGATTTCCGAATTCTAATCCTCTGAATGCTTTAACTGCTTGTTCCCATTGGCCTTTTATAAAATCTCTATTGACCTTCGCATTTTCCAACCGACTTGTGTAGAGAATAATATTCTCTTCTGTCCATGCTTCACCATTCGGAGTCAATGCGCAACCTTTTATCGTTTCTTTTAGTCTGTTGATATCAGCAACTGAACTCAACTGGAATTCATTGCCATTTTGCAATGCCTTCAGATAGTCTGAATAATAGTAACTATCAGTTATGGTGTAATCTTCCGCTAATCCAAGACCAGGTTCATTGATTGAAATAGCGATATCATTCAGCTTGATTTCTTCTTTTGAAGAATTGATTTCACCAAAGTCTTTCAGATTCTCGTCCCATGTATAGCCTGTCAAATCCATATAGGCTTGTCTTGCTTTGAGCACTTCATCATATTCTCCGGCAGTGGCCATTTCTACCTTGGTTCTTTCGGTCTGAAGATCGGCTATTTTCTTATCCAATGCTTTTAGATCAGCCTCCAATGCTAACATTTCTTCTTCCCACTTGCCTGCTGCCTCAATCTCTTTCTCAGCATATTCTTTTGCGAGGTCTCTTGCTGCTATTGCGGCATCCAGTTCGGCTTTGGCGTCTTCTACGGCTTTCTTCTCAGTTCTCAAGTAGCTTTCTTTAGCTTCGGTCTTATCCATGGTTTTGGTAAGTTCAGCTAACAATTTGACTGCTGTCTCATACTTTTCTGCTTTTGACTTTACGTCTTTCTGAGCATTATCTAAAGCGTTAGTCCATTTTAGCAGGTGTTTCTGTTGAGCTTCAGTTAATGTGTTTTTAGCCAAAGCCAAGTCTTTCAATGCTTGTTCGTATAGTGCTTCCTGTGTAGCTAACTGAGCTTTCAGATTCATTAAAGTCACCTCTAGTTGAGCGGCTGCTTGTTGTGCGGCTCTTTCGGCTGCTGCACGTTGTTCAGCGTACATCTTGATTTTATTCTCTAGGTCTGCTCTTGCTTCTTCATTCTGAATATTAGCCAGTTCAGCTTTATATTCCATTTCCTTTGCTTTTGCAGCTTCATAATCGGCGATTGCCTGTATTCTTGCAGCTTCAGCTTTCTTTACTTCAGCTTCTGCTAGTTTTAAAGCTGCCTCCGCTTTAATCTGCTCTACGCTGGCAGCTGCCACCGAAGCTTTAGCTTTCAGCAGTTCAGCTTTTGCACCACGCAATACGGTGATGCCTTCCGGCTCGTCATTGTCAATACATCCGGTAAATACCGGTGTCGCACCCAGCAAAATACCGGCAGCGACTAAGTAAGTCCACTTTTTCATAACAATAAATTTTTTTGATTAATTACTAAATGGTTGTTGAATTACCTATTTTTAAATCTATTTTCTTTCTGATTTCTATACTCATGAAGTGTGCTCTGAAATCCATTGGTGTAGTATGCTCAAACTTCATGAATGCTGCATAAAATGTACTTCTGGAAGCAAATCCGCATCTTTTGGGAAGACTCTTTAAATCACATTCTTCCATTTTTAATAACTCTTTTGCGTATTCAACGCGATACTTGTTTAATAGAGTTTTTAAATTGCACTTGAAAAAGATGTTTATTGTTTTTGAAAGATATGTCGCATTTGTACATAATAAAAGGCTAAAATTACTTAAGCTGATATTTGTATCAAGGTATATATTTTTATCATTTATGCAATATAAAATATTCTCATAAATTTCTTTCATTCGTCCTGATGCTTGTATTTTCTCTTCTTTATTTGCATAGGAGAGGCTTTCTGGGAGTCGATCTTTTCTGTCGCCCTCAAACATAGTATTTTCAATGTTCTTCATTAGTAGCGTTCCCATCGTATATTTTTTGTTGTTGACTCTACAAACTTAGATATTTATTTTATAATAAAAACAGGATTTACGAAATATTCTTTAATAAGTAGTAATTATTTTAAGAAATGGGACAAAGTGAATGTTTTCTGGTACGATGTTTTGAATGTATTTACTTTTTGTTTATTTTGGGATGAAGACTGTATCACTAATTTATTGGAATAAGGGTAAAAAATAGGAATTTTAGACTTGTAATTAAAGAAGAAATCTATTTCTAAGGGATGAAATGTAGATAGAGAATCAGTTCTATTGTACACCTTATTATATTATTATTTATCGAAGTCGTTGAGATACGTCAAGATGGCTACACCCTTTACCTCGGATGGTGTAGCCCTGAGTATAAAAGGGTGTAGCTATCCGGGGTAAAGGGTGTAGCCATCCCAAATACCTGATAATAAATAGCTTAATTTTTCCACTGACTGTAAACTAACTTAACACTTATATTCAAGTGAGTCTGATTAATATGTTGGCTATTAGTATTATATCGTTTTGGCACAGAATTGGATATATAATTGGTGGAGAAGAACAATTATGTTTTATCTTTGATGCCGGATAGTCGGCTGTAACTTAAAAAAGAGCGATTGACCCAATGAAACAATTTATTAGAAATTTCAACAAGCAAAAGGTAGTAGGGACCCTGAATATATGTAGCCTCAGTCTTAGCATAATGGTTTCCATCGTTGTGGGCCTGTGGGCCATAAACGAACTTACCTATGATAATTTCTATCTGGATGGAGATAGAATGTATAGAGTCGTGCAGAATTTTGAGCTTAATGGTAAGTCGACCAGGGCGGCTACTTCCTTCAAACCACTGGGGGAAATTGCAAAAAGAGAACTTCCGTCCATTGAACAGATGTGTCGGATTGTAAGCAGACCCATGGGAGTCACTTTTCATAATATGGTTCACTTTGGAGTGCCCTCTCTTGTGACTGATCATAATTTCTTTTCATTTTTTGGTTTCTCATTGAAAGAGGGGGATATTGAAACTGCATTTTCCGGAACTAACAATGCGATTATTACCGAATCGGCTGCCAGAAAGTATTTCCCGGATGAAAATCCTATCGGTCAGCGAATAGTGTCTCATGGTTATGATTTCTTTATTTCGGGGGTGATGTATGATATTCCCCGTAATTCTCATATACGGGCTGAAGTAATCTTTCCCATGTTCGGTCATTTTAAGGGTTGGGGATGGGACAGTGGCTTTTATTTTGATACTTATTTTGTCCTTTCGTCTGATGCCGACTTAAAGTTGATTGGAGAACGCCTTGCTCAAATTAATAGAACCGGATTGAGTAATTTTTTGAAAGATGCTACTAATGAGATAGGATTGGAACTTGTCAGGGATATACATTTCAGTAAGACGGAGCCCGGGTTTGACAGTGCTGTGAAAGGTGATAAAAGTTTCCTGCAGATATTAGTTTTCACGGCTTTGGTCATTCTGGTAATAGGCTGTATTAACTTTACCAATTTGTTTATATCCACCGCATTTATCCGTGCCAGGAGTATCGGTATCAAAAAATCTCAGGGAGCCGGAAGGAGAACTTTGATATTGGAATTTTATAAAGAAACGGCTGTCTATGTTTTTATTTCCGTGGTAGGAGGATTATTGTTGGCTATGCTGACGCTACCTGTCTTCAATAATTATACAGGTTCAACTACAGTTCTCGACTTTTACAATCCTCAACTTTATGTATTCCTTTTCTGCCTGATAATTGTTACGATTCTGATTGCCGGTTCTTTCCCGGCATTCAGGATGACAAAGTTTGGCATCATTGAAACGATTGGCGGCAAATTCCGTGGAAAGAAAATGTCGGCTTTCCAGAAAGCATTGGTTATCATTCAGTTTACTTCCTCAATTAGCCTGTTGATTATCGTGTTCTTTTTCGGTAGACAAATTGATACCCTCTTATCTCAGGATCTTGGGTTTGATAATAAAAATGTTTTTTATGTGAATGGTTGGGGAGCGTTTGGTGCCGATTATAAATCACTGCGCAATGAACTGAGGAAGAACCCAGCTATTGCAGATGTTGCCATGAAGCAATATGATTTACCTTTACGCATGGGAAATGGGGTGGGTGTCCGCAATCTGGATGGTGATGAAGTCATGTTGATAGATCTTTCGGAAGTATCCCCAAACTATTTTGATTTTTTTGATATGGAGTTTTTGACCGGTGAGAACCCTTTATGGCTGGAAACTGCTGCGAATTCCCGCTATTGCGTGATAAACGAAGCTGCGGCACGTGCTCTCGGTTTGGAAGACAATCCGGTGGATGCATCTTTCATGTATATATCCATTGGGCAGAAACTAATAGAGAATGACGGAAAGACCTATACGGTGAAGGGAGTGATACGTGATTCTTATGTGAAGTCACTCCATGAGACTCCCGGTGCCCAAATGTATCTGAATCTGTCACGTGATGATCATAATCCTATTTTTATCCGGACCGTTGGTAACCCGCAGGATGCTATACAAGCGATGGAAAAGATGTGGAAGGAAATCAATCCGAATGTTCCGTTTGAATATCACTTTCTTGATGAAACTTATGATGCGCAATACAAAGCGGAAATGAATGCACGCAATGTGCTGAGCTATGCACTGCTGATTACATTTATTATTTCGGCAGCCGGACTTTTTGCCATTGCATTTTACTCTACGCAACGCAGGATAAAAGAAATAGGAATACGCAAAATAAACGGTGCGAAGGTGACTGACTTATTGTTGCTGTTAAACAAGGATGTGGTAGTCTGGGTCGTAATTTCATTCTTGATAGCCTGTCCCATAGCTTATGTATTTCTATATAATTGGCTGGACGATTTTGTGGTAAAGACTTCTCTGAGTTGGTGGGTATTCCTGATAGCGGGTGTATTATCTGCACTAGTAGCACTGATTACAGTTAGTTACCAAACCTGGAGGACGGCAACAACCAATCCTATTGAATCATTGAAAACCGAATAAACGAATTAGAAGATAATTTTTTATTCTGCCGGAATATTACGATATTTGTTCGTGAGAAATTGTAAATCAGGGCGAAAACCCTTTAAAAGAAATACCTGAATGAAGAAAGGAAACATCCTCATTGTCGATGATAATAAGAATGTGCTCAGTGCTCTGAGAATACTTTTGAGCGATTATTTTGAGAATATCGTTTTGCTCACTTCTCCCAATACGCTTATGTCCGAGTTGCGGGATAAGAATCCGGATGTGGTGCTGCTTGACATGAATTTCTCGGCAGGTATCAACTCTGGTAACGAAGGATTGTTCTGGCTGTCTGAAATCAAGAAAGCGGATGAAGAACTTCCTGTTGTGCTTTTCACGGCTTATGCTGATATAGACCTTGCCGTGAAAGCCCTCAAAGGTGGTGCTACCGATTTTGTGGTGAAACCGTGGGATAATGCCAAGTTACTGGCGACTCTGCAATCGGCCTATTCGCTGCGGCAATCCCGTAAAGAGGTGAAGAAACTGCGCGAGAAACAGAGTGTTCTCAATCGGGATATTCAGAAAGAAGAAGATATCTGTTGGGGAAAATCTCCTGCCATGCAACGTTTACTCACCATGATAAAGAAAGTGGCCGTAACGGATGCAAACGTTCTGATTACCGGTGAGAATGGAACCGGCAAGGAACTTATTGCCAAAATGATACATCGCTACTCTCCCCGGGCTGCGGAAACACTCATCAGTGTGGATATGGGCGCTGTTACCGAAACCCTTTTTGAGAGTGAACTCTTCGGGCATGTGAAGGGTGCTTTCACGGATGCTAAAGCGGATAGGTCCGGAAAGTTTGAGGCCGCTGACGGCGGTTCGCTTTTTCTGGATGAGATAGGAAATCTTAGCTATCCTTTACAGGCAAAATTACTTTCGGCTTTGCAAACACGGCACATTACGCGTGTGGGAAGTAATAAATCTATTTCGGTGGATATCCGTCTGATTTCGGCTACCAATAAGAATTTGTTTAAGTCTGTGAAGAAAGGGGAGTTTCGGGAAGACTTGCTGTACCGCATCAATACAATTCATTTGGAAGTGCCGCCTTTGCGTGAACGCCGCGAAGATATTCCGCAACTGGCTGATTTTTTCCTTCGTCGTCTGGCAAGGAAGTACGGTAAAAGTGATTTGAAACTGGGCGAGAAGACCCTTTGTAAACTGGAAAGTTATGCCTGGCCCGGAAATGTGCGGGAATTGGAACATGCGATAGAGAAAGCTGTTATCCTGAGTGATAATCAGGAATTGCAACCCAATGATTTTTATATGCGTACGCCGGATGAGACTTCCTTTGTCGTGGAGTCTTTCACCCTTGAAGAGATGGAAAAAATTCTGATAGAAAAAGCATTGCGGAAGTATGATAACAATATTTCTGCTGTAGCCGCCGAACTTGGAATTTCGCGTCCTACGCTTTATAGTAAAATAAGGAAGTATGAACTTTAACCGGATGTCGGCTACGGAGATAAAAGAATGTTTAAATCAATAGAATACAAACTGATAATCTACCTGCTGGTATTGATGGTTTCGCTTGTGGCGGCTACTTTGTTGTTGGTTCGTGGAGAAATCGCTTATGGTGTGGTATGTGCGGTTATAGTTGTATTCTCTTTATTCAGACTGTTCAGAAATTACAGGAAGTTCAACAAGAATATCCTGTTTCTGCTGAATGCGATGGAGAACGGTGACTATTCCTTTCACTTCTCCACTAACCGGATGTCTCTTCGCGAAAAGGAACTGAACCGGATGATGAACCGCATAAAGGACATTCTGGTCAAGGCAAGGCGTGAGATTATAGAGAATGAAGAATTTCTCGGGACAATCGTGGAGAGTGTATCCACCGGCATTATCATTACCGATGAAGAGGGGTACGTACGCAATGTCAATCATTCGGCTACGGAGTTGTTGGGGCTGAGTAGTCTTTCCCATCTGAATCAGCTGCGCAATGTAGATGAATCGTTCCCTGCTCTTTTTCTTCATCTGAAACCGGGTGAGGTACAGCTTCTGAAGATCGCCAATGAGCGGGAAGAGACAGAGGTTAGTCTACACTTGACTAAAATCGTTATTTCCGGTATGTCGCTTCGGATTATTACACTCAATAATATCGGTAGTGAACTGGAAGCTAAAGAAATGGAATCGTGGATACGTCTTATCCGGGTGATGACCCATGAAATCATGAATTCCATTGCGCCGATTACTTCATTAAGTGAATCGTTGTTGTTTTCATTCCGTTCCCGTGCCACAGAAATGGCAGGTAATTCCCTTTACTTGAATACTGTAGATGCCCTTGAAACTATTAATGCTACTACTAAGGGACTACTGAATTTTGTGGAATCCTATCGTCAGTTCACACGTATTCCCCAGCCGCAAATAGTACCTCTCGATACGAAACAGCTACTTGGGAAGGTAATTCATCTTTGTTCCCCTAAGATGAGAGAAGCGGGAGTGGAGGCAAAGGTTATCCAGGAAGGGGAGATACCGGTTTTGTATGCTGATGAAAACCAGGTATTGCAGGTACTCGTCAATCTGGTGAAAAATGCAGTGGAAGCTTTTGGAGGGGAAGAAGGAGGGGCTGCTTCCGGCAGGAAAATTGAACTGGCGATCATTACTTCTTCCCGTCAGACGGTTATTGAAGTGCGCAATAATGGAACTCCTATTCCTCAGGAAGTACTTCCGCATATTTTTGTGCCATTTTTCACTACAAAAGAGACGGGATCAGGCATCGGCCTGAGTCTTTCACGCTATATCATGCGTTTGCATGGCGGTAATCTGAAGCATTATGTCGTCAGGGAATGGACGGTATTCGGGATGGTGTTCTGTAAAGTATCTCCCCTGCAAGTGTAAAGCTATCTTACACTGATATAATCTGTGGTTTCTACTTAAATCTTTGGAAATTAGTCTGTTCTGAGTTTGGCATACTTCTGGATATATATTACTTGAATATTACAGTAAACAATATCCGGAAACTTATGAGAAAAGTAGCATGTATTTTTATTTTCCTGACCGTTACTATGATGCTTTGCAGTCAGACTAAAATATGGACGCTGGAAGAATGTATGGAGTATGCCGTACGGAACAACATGCGGGTGAGTAGTCAGGAAACCCGAAATAGAAACTATACCCAGAATTATCGTGAAGCTATCGCCAAGCTTCTGCCTTCTGTTAAAGCAAATGTAAATACAAATCTCAGTTTTGGGCGTGGTTTGGATTCTGAGACAAATATTTATACGGATGTAAATTCATTCAGTAATACTTATGAGATTTCTTCCGGACTGGTTTTGTTCGATGGGTTGACAGGTATCACCCGTGCCAGAATGCAAAAGGTGAGTATCTTATTGGGAAAACAACAATTACAGGAAATCAAGGATATAACAGCCTATGAGACTATGGAGACTTTCTTTAATACGGTTTTCTGTTATGAAATGGTCGACTTGGCCGGACAACAATGGCAGGAGAGCATCCAAAATCTTCAACGTACAAAGCGCATGGAAGAACTCGGACTGAAATCTTCGCCGGATGTTGCCGAGCTGGTTGCAAAAGAAGCTGCCGACAGTTATAATCTGACCCGTCAAAAGAATCTTCTTAAAATAAGTATCATCCGTCTGAAGGAGAAAATGTATTTCCCTATTGATGAAGACTTGCAAATAGCCGGATATGATAGCCTTGAAGCCGTAGCCAAGACAGAAGACTCTCCTCTGGATATTTACCGGCATGCACTTCTGTTTCTGCCTACCGCACAGGCCGCTGAGGCTTCTTTGCGCATCCGGCAGCTTTCTTATCGGGAAGCAAAGGGGGCGTTATTTCCTACACTTGTGGCTCAGGGTGGGATATCAACCGGATTCGCGCGTTTTATGGACGGTAGTGAATATATTCCTTTTTCGGAACAGTTCAGGAATAAACGCGGATATTATGTCGGTTTTTCCCTTTCCTTTCCTATTTTCGATGGACTGGCCCGGATATCAAATGTGAAAAGAGGTAAGCGGGAGCTTATTATTGCCCGGAATGAGAAGGAGGAAGCCCAACGTACTTTGTACAGTGAGATAGAACAGGCGGTGGCTGACATGAACGGGCAGGCCGATGAGTTTTATCAGGCCGTCCGGCAGGAAGAGGCCATGCAGGTAGCCCATCGACTCAATATCCGTAAGTACGAGGAAGGGCTCATCAATGCTATCGAACTACACGCAAGTGCCAATCGTCTTATGCAGGCAAGGTCGGCAAAGCTGAATGCACGGTTGAAATATAATCTCAAAAAGCGGCTTGTGAATTATTATAAAGGAGAACCTTTCATCAGTGAATAGAAAGACATCGGTCAGTAATAATCTAATTAAAATGTAAATGAAATGATGGATACCCTTATCGAACAGAAAAAAGGATTTAAAAAGAAATATATATCGTATGTAATTGCCGGTTTGTTGTTAACTTTAGCAGCCGGATGGTTATTCTTTGGTAATAGGACCCGTAGGGTACATGTGGATCGGAACACATTGAATATACAACCGGTTATGGTGGGATTATTCAATGACTATATGCGCGTCAACGGACAAGTATTGCCCATTCGTACAGTGCAGTTGAGTGTAACGGAAGGTGGCATGGTAGCCGAAAAGATAGTGGAGGAAGGAACTATGGTGAAGCAGGGTGAAGTGATTGTGCGCCTCACCAATCCGATGCTTAATCTCAGTATCCTCGATAGTGAAGCGCAATTGGCCGAGAAACAGAATTTCTTGCGGAATACATTGCTCGATATGGAACAGAACAGGCTGAGCCTGAAAAAAGATCAGTTACAATTTGATATTGAAGTGGGACGGCAAAAGCGGAGGTTTGAGCAGTACAAGTGTCTGTATGATGAGAAACTTGTGTCGAGAGAAGAGTACTTGCAGGCGCAGGAAGAATATGAGCTGGCTTTCAATAGACACAATCTTGTGGTTGAAAGCCGGAAACAGGATTCTATCTATCGCAGTGTGCAAGTAGAGCAGCTTGAGGAGAGTCTGGACAATATGAGGCGTAATCTTGTGCTGGTACGTCAACGTGGTGAAGACTTGAATGTGAAAGCTCCGGTAAGCGGACAACTCGGATTGCTTGATGTGGAGATAGGACAGTCCATTGCTACCGGAACGAGAATCGGACAAATCAATGTTCTGTCTGATTTTAAGGTGGAGGCTTTTATTGACGAGCATTATATCGACCGTGTCCGGGAAGGGCTTAATGCAACTTTCGAGCGTCAGGATAAGGATTATGAATTACGTGTCAGAAAGGTATATCCGGAAGTACGTGACAAGCAGTTCAGGACTGACTTTGTGTTTGAAGGTGAACGCCCGGATAACATCCGTGCCGGACAGACATATTACATCAACCTGCAACTGGGACAACCGATAGAGGCAAACCTCATTCCGCGCGGAGCATTTTATCAGAGTACAAGCGGACAATGGATTTTTGTGGTGACTCCGGATGGGAAGAAAGCTGTACGCCGCAATGTGCAGATTAAGCGTCAGAATCCAATGTACTATGAGGTGATAAGCGGACTTGAACCCGGTGAGAAGGTTGTAATTTCAAGCTATGAGAATTTCTCGGACGCGGGAGAACTGGTATTGCAGGATTAAAGAATATGGTAATAAGTTGAAACTGATAAAAGAATAAAGAATATGATTGAAATTAAAGGATTGAATAAAGTGTTTCGTACTGAAGAGGTGGAAACAACAGCGATTAACAATATTTCCCTGCAAGTGGAGAAAGGAGAATTTGTAGCTATTATGGGGCCGTCAGGGTGTGGCAAATCTACTTTGCTCAATATTCTTGGGATGCTTGATAGTCCTACTTCTGGTAAATATTATTTGGATGGTGTTGAAGTGGGGCATATGAAGGAAAGTGAGCGTACCGAAACTCGGAAAGGAAAGCTCGGATTTGTATTCCAAAGTTTTAACCTGATCGAAGAAATGAATGTTTTTGAGAATGTAGAGTTGCCGTTGACTTACATGAAAATAAAACCCTCGGAACGGAAACGCCGGGTAGAGGAAACTCTGAAAAGAATGAGTATTGATCATCGCGCGGGTCACTTTCCTACTCAACTTTCCGGTGGACAGCAGCAGCGCGTAGCTATTGCCCGTGCCGTAGTAATCAATCCGATGCTGATACTTGCCGACGAACCGACCGGAAACCTTGATTCCCGGAACGGACAAGATGTAATGGAACTTCTGCTCGAACTGAACCGGCAGGGAACTACTATCGTTATGGTGACTCACTCGCGACATGATGCCTCGTATGCCCACCGCATCATCAATCTGTTTGACGGACAGATTGTGACGGAAGTGCAAAGTGAGAGTTTGTTACGATAAGATAAATTAATACCCCACCTGCCCGACTTATGATATAAATCCCTATCTTTGTGGCGCTTTTTAATAAAGAACAGGATTAAAATTAATAGATATAACAAAAAAATGGCACAAGAAGACGTTTTTAAGAAACTCGTATCACACTGTAAGGAATACGGTTTCGTATTCCCCTCCAGCGACATCTACGACGGATTGGGAGCAGTGTATGACTACGGTCAGATGGGTGTGGAACTGAAAAACAACATTAAACAATACTGGTGGCAGAGCATGGTGTTGCTGCACGAAAACATTGTCGGCATCGACTCCGCTATCTTTATGCACCCCACCATCTGGAAGGCTTCCGGACACGTAGACGCATTCAATGACCCTTTGATTGACAACCGTGATTCCAAGAAACGTTATCGTGCTGATGTGCTGATTGAAGACCAACTTGCAAAGTACGACGATAAAATCAATAAAGAAGTTGCCAAAGCTGCCAAGCGTTTCGGAGAGGCTTTTGATGAAGCGCAGTTCCGTAGCACAAATGGTCGCGTATTGGAACACCAGGCTAAACGTGACGCATTGCACGAACGTTTTGCAAAGGCTCTGAATGATAATAACCTTGACGAGCTTCGCCAGATTATTCTGGATGAAGAAATCGTTTGCCCCATCAGCGGTACAAAGAACTGGACGGAAGTTCGTCAGTTCAACCTGATGTTCTCTACAGAGATGGGTTCTACTTCGGATGGTGCCATGAAGATTTACCTACGTCCTGAAACAGCCCAGGGTATCTTTGTGAATTACCTGAATGTACAGAAGACCGGTCGCATGAAGATACCTTTCGGTATTGCACAGATTGGTAAGGCATTCCGTAACGAGATTGTTGCCCGTCAGTTCATTTTCCGTATGCGTGAGTTCGAACAGATGGAAATGCAGTTCTTCGTGAAGCCGGGTACTGAGCTGGAATGGTTCAAGAAATGGAAAGAAATCCGTTTGAAATGGCATAAGGCATTGGGATTCGGTGATGATCACTATCGTTATCATGATCATGATAAGTTGGCTCATTATGCGAATGCAGCTACAGATATCGAGTTCCTGATGCCGTTTGGCTTCAAGGAAGTAGAAGGTATCCATAGCCGTACGAATTTTGACTTGTCGCAGCATGAGAAGTTCTCAGGTAAGAATATTAAGTACTTCGATCCCGAAACGAATGAAAGTTATACTCCGTTTGTCGTGGAAACTTCTATTGGTGTGGACCGTATGTTCCTCAGTATCATGTCTGCTTCTTATTGCGAAGAACAACTGGAGAGCGGAGAAAGCCGTGTAGTACTGAGATTGCCTGCCGCACTTGCTCCTGTGAAGTTGGCTGTAATGCCGTTGGTGAAGAAAGACGGTCTGCCTGAAAAGGCTCGTGAGATCATCGACTCATTGAAGTTCCACTTCCACTGCCAATATGATGAAAAAGATAGTATCGGTAAACGTTATCGTCGTCAGGATGCCATTGGTACTCCGTACTGCGTGACTGTTGACCACCAAACTCTGGAAGATAACTGCGTGACGCTGCGTAATCGTGATACGATGCAACAGGAACGCGTGGCTATTGCTGAACTGAATAACATCATTGCAGACCGTGTTAGCATCACTTCATTGCTGAAGGGGTTGCAATAAGTAATACAATAAATTAATAGAATGAATAAAAGACTCTTAGTATTTCTACCTTTCCTGTTACTCTTGGCAGGTGTATTTACTTCTTGTGAAGAAGTAGAGGAAGTAGGTAGGTACGACAACTGGCGAGAACGGAATGAAGCTTATATTGATTCATTGAATCTGATCATAGGTGGCCGGGCTGATAGAATTATAGAAGGGGCGAAATATGAAGGTGATAACGGTGACTCTGTTAAGCTTAGTAAGATTCCTGTAGGTGAATTATTTGCTATTAAGGATAACTACAAGAGTACAACAGAGAATTCTTTGTATATTTATTGTAAGAAAATATCGCCAGACAATCCCGATGGAGAGCGTCCGCTTTATACGCAGTCAGTTACGACATACTATTATGGTACAATAATACTGGGGGATAGATTCGATGGTAATTTTGTTGGTTACAGCGCAATAGACCGCGGCGTACTGCTTTCTGAAGGCGAGGGCGCCAAGGTGCCTACGGACTTTGATTCTCCATCTTCTTTTAGTGTGACAGGTGTCGTTTCTGGATGGACTACAGTATTGCAATATATGCATACGAAAGAACGCTGGATATTGTATATTCCTTACCAATGTGGATATGGAGAAAGCGGATATGGCTCAATTCTTGGTTATTCAACTTTGACATTTGATATGCAATTAGAGGCAGTAAAGTAGAGGCTCTTTATAAAATAGATAGAGAGGCTGCTCTTAGATGAGAAGCCTCTTGTGTTTATAGGGGAGTCTACATCTTCTTTTTCAACGCTTTCACCCAAATTTTATATCCTTCTTCATTCAGGTGTAAGCCGTCACTGGTCAATTCTTTGCGAAGCACATTCGTGCCTTTCTCTGTAAATAACGGGAAGAGGTTGATGAATGTAATTTTGTGATCTTTAGCTAAAACTTCCAGTTGTGCATTGATTTCGGGAACCATGTCGGTTTTCCCGGTTAGCTTTTTGTAACGTCCGAAGCTCTCATCGAAAGGCAGGAGACTTTGCAGGTAGAGTTTCGTATCAGGAGATTCACGCTGAATGCGCTCTACGGTCATGCGTATCATACTGACGATGCTGTCCGCTGTGAGGTCGTGTGAGATGTCATTGACACCGGCAAGGAGGAATAATTTCTCTGGGTGTCCCGGAAGTATCTGGTGCAGGCGGTCGTAAATACCCATAACTTCGTCACCGATGATACCACGGTTACGGATGTTTTTCTTGTTGAGGCGGGTGTTCCAGTTGCCGCCACCTTCTGTAAGGCTGTTGCCCACCATGACGATGTCTTTGGAGGTAATGGCAGGGTCATCCCTGAATTGGAGGAAGCGCTTATAATAATGATCCGTATAAATACGTGGGGTGGGATAGATAGAAGCTGCAACGACATTGGCTATCAGAGAGCGCAGACGAACCATGCTGTGACCGTCTTCGGGATGCACGGCATTGACGAGCAGGATGACGGAAGTATCGTTGTCCGGATCTATGATGATGGAAGTACCGGTGTATCCGGTGTGCCCGTAGGTGTTCGGACTAAAATAATCTCCGTTATTGGAAGCGTAGGCGGTGAAATTATCCCATCCTAAAGTGCGTCCTAATGTAGCAGTGGCACGGGGGACGGTGCGCATAGCTTTTACTCCCAATGGGCTGAGGATGCGGTGCCCGTTCCATTCTCCGCCGTTTTGCAGGGCGGCGCAGAGGACAGC
>ENA-ORUA01001218-ORUA01001218.1-human-gut-metagenome-genome-assembly--contig:-NODE-1218-length-24440-cov-4.936231_pt1 | contig 24440 bp, 16 predicted proteins | sample MGYA00242076_ERZ509201 | MGnify/ENA primary metagenome ERZ509201 (study PRJEB26280, sample SAMEA2338863) | human gut metagenome | biome: human gut; feature: human-associated habitat; material: faeces...
GTTTTTCTTTTCATAAACCTATAAAATCACGACTTGCGAGAGGACGCTTATATCTACCCTTCATACCCTATAAAAGCACCACAAAATCTGCCACATTACATCCGTTAATCTGCAATCTCTTTTAACTCTTTTTCAGACATAATGCACCTCCTCACTAAAATCATGATTCACTGGGATGTGATATTCTCTCTAAAATGTCCAACAATTCATCCTGTGAAAGATTCCCCTCTATTCTGAGTGTCAGATACAGCTATTTTTGATAACTGTATCTGGCAATTTTATTTTGATGGTTGACTATAAGTTTACATATGCTATAATGTACTTGTACATTAAGTACAATCAAAAAAACGAAGGCGGTGAGTTATGGAAATCATTATCAGTAATAACGCCAACAAGCCGATATATGAGCAAATCACATCGCAGATAAAAGCAATGATAATGAGTGGAGAACTGCAAGCTGGAGACGCTATTCCCTCAATGCGTTCACTGGCAAAATCTATTCATGTTAGTGTGATTACCGTCCAAAAAGCATATGAGGATCTGCAAAGGGACGGTTTTATTGAAACAACTGTTGGCAGGGGGAGTTTTGTATCGGCACAAAACAAAGAATTTTATCAAGAAGAACAACAACGTATTGCAGAGGAACATTTACAAGCCGCCGCAGAGATTGGACGGACAAGTAATATTTCCCTTGAAAAATTGACGGAGTTGTTGGCTTTATTCTATCAGGAGGACGAATGAGCATGGAAAATATTTTAGAATTACAACAGGTTTCCAAAACATTTTCTAAGTCAAATTTTGCGTTAGAAAATGTGACTTTTTCTCTGCCGTATGGTTCTATTATGGGTTTTGTCGGGGAAAACGGAGCCGGAAAAACTACAACGATTGGCTGTATTCTAAATACAATCGCCAAAGACAGCGGAATGGTAAAGTTGTTTGGAAAAGAAATGACAGACGCAGATACAGATATGCGGGAAAAAATAGGTGTTGTTTATGACGGAGATAATTTTCCAGCTTATTGGACAGCAGCACAATTAGCGAAAGTTATGTCGGGATTTTATAAGCAATGGGACAATATTTTGTTTCAGAAATTTTTAAAAGAATACAAATTACCTGCAAATCAAAAAATTAAGCAATATTCCAGAGGGATGACAATGAAATTAGCGATTGCGGTTGCTTTATCACACCATCCACAACTGCTAATTCTGGATGAAGCTACTGGCGGACTTGACCCTGTTGTACGCGACGAGATGTTAGATACATTCCTTGATTTTGTACAGGAAGAAGACCACTCTATTTTACTTTCTTCCCATATTACAAGTGATTTAGAAAAAGTGGCAGACTATATTACATTCATTCATAACGGAAAACTGATTATGACCGTATCGAAAAATGATTTGGTTTATAATTATGCGGTTATGCGCTGCAAGGAAAATCAATTCCTTGCATTAGATCCGGCAGATATTATTGTTTATCGGAAACGTGATTTTCAAATTGATGTTCTGGTTTCAGATTGTAAAGCAATGCAGAGAAAGTACAAAGAAATCGTGATAGACCACGTTTCTGTTGATGAATTTTTTTTGCTTTTAGTAAGGGGGGATCATGTATGAAAGGTCTTTTTAAAAGCAATTTTCTTGCTGTATGGACAAATGCAAAAATTTTTTTGCTTTTTATGTTTGCAATGGGGATTGCCGTTATCATTATTCCGGACCAGACATGGCAAATGTATTTCATAATTATTGGAATTGTCGGATTAGCAGTAAATGCAGCTACCGTTATTGGAAATGAATTTTCCTCAAAATGGGGAAAATATAAACTTACTTTGCCAGTAAAGCGGATTGATATTGTAAAAAGTTTATATATAAATCAATTATTATGGATTATGATAGGAGTGCTTTTCGTTGGCATTATAATAGCCCTATCCTATCTGTTACATGGAATTACTTTTGAACAATTTGAGGGTATCTCAGGTGTACTTGTAGTAGGAATTAGTATAAGTCTTTCAATGGGAGCAATATTTATTCCTATGGTTTATTTAGCGGGGGAAGATAAAACCATTGTGTTTCTTATCATATCTTTGATTTGTGCATTGGGTATTGCCACAATGCTTTTTAATATACCGTTGTTCGGGCCGTTTATTTTAATTGGTTGTTCTATATTGTTATTTATCGTGTCCTTTCCTTTGACTGTATGTATTTTCAAGAAAAAGGAATATTAGGTGATAAAGCAAAACCAGACGAGCCAGTCAACGGTCATGATGCTAGAATTTTTCAGTGCTGATTGAAATGCTGTATGAATGATAAGATTTACAGCATGTATAGCTAGTATTTAATAGGGGTGAGAATACAGACATGAATCAATTAAAAAAGAACACAGCATACTACCATCTTCCGGGTTTGTTTGAGTTTTATGAATTATATCGTGTGTTTCTGCCATTATTCCGGGAACACAGAGAATACTTTTACGACTGGTGTGAGATAGGCTCTGTCTATGGTGCCCCGTCAGATTGTATCTGGGGTGGAGGCCGTACTTCGTTCGGGGATCACGACCCACAGGAGATTTTTGCGTTGATGCAGGAATACGGAATCTCAGCGCGGCTTACATTCAGCAATTCCCTGCTTGGGCAGGAACATCTTTGGGATAAGAAATGCAATCATCTCTGCACTTTATTTGAGAAAAGTGAGGGTGTCAGAAATGGTGTCATTATCTATTCGGATCTGTTGCTGGAATATCTGAGAAAAAATTATCCGGGATTTTATTTTGTTTCCTCCACCACCAAGGTTCTGACGGATTTTGAGCAGTTCGTAAGGGAAGTAAACAGGGAAGAGTTTCTTTATGTCGTACCGGATTTCCGGTTGAATAAGGTTTTTGATAAATTAAGTACATTGACAGGGGCACAGAAAGACAAAGTGGAATTCTTATGTAATGAATGCTGCTGGTTTGGCTGCGGGGACAGGAAAATCTGTTATGAAGCTGTCAGCCGCAAAAACCTTGGAGAAAATGGTTCGGATCACCGCTGTGCAGCTCCGGATGCAGGGAATGGCTATCGTTTTTCGAAGGCAATGGAAAATCCCGGGTTTATTGGAGTGGATGATATGAAAAACAGCTATCTGCCGATGGGATTTTCCAATTTTAAAATCGAAGGCAGGGGACTTGGCAGCGCCCTGATTCTGGAGTTTCTGCTCTATTATATGACAAAACCTGAGTATCAGCTGCAGGTCAGAGAGGAGATATATCTGGATAATATGCTGGATCTTTTTTAAATAAGTCCCTTTAACACTTTCTTGTTATGGTACATCATCTCATCTGCACGTTCACGCACTTTTTCTATGTCGGCATCATCCGGTGTGGCTAACGCATATCCGCATGCGATTCCAACTTCGGTTGGAATGATATTTTTATTATTGAGTATCGCAATATCCTGCTGCATCTTTTGGATAAAACGTTCTATCTGGAATTCTGCCGCATCCGGGATGAGGCAGCAGAATTCGTCGCCTCCGATACGGTAACATTTGCCAAACCGATCAAAAGTGGTTTCTATGATATGTGCAGAATGAATGATATAGGCATCCCCCGAACTGTGACCGTAGTTGTCGTTGCACATCTTGAGATTGTTAAGATCAAACGTTACCACCATATAATTTTTAATATTCTTTTCATTATATATAAAGTAGTCATAGGCATTTCTGTTGTAAAATCCTGTCATGGAATCATTCAGTGCAAATTGTTCGAGTTCCTCTATCCTGCGCCCTTTTTTCAAACTGGCGACAGCCTGTCTTGCGGACTCTAAACCGAGGATTATAATAAATACAAGGAAAGATAATCTTCCCCAAATTCCGGAATTATTTCTTGTTTTGTAATAACTGGCAATATCCACAATAGTTGCAATGACGACGAAGGCAAGAGCTGCCATGCAGACTTTCAGTCTCTGATCAGCCTGTTTTTTTATAATTTTATATATGATAACTGTGATCAGATAAATCAGCACTATACAAATGGAAAGGTGAGTGATCCAGACGCTTCTTCGAAACTCATAGAATCCGGTAAAGTGCAGCAAGCTGCAGACAACTGTCTGAAGCATACACAGATTGCAGAGGATCTTCCAGATTTTATCATCATTGATCTCAAGGAAGCTCTTTACAAACATCAAAAATGGGATAGGCATTATCATCAGAAACATAAAAGCAGCAAAAGCAGATGATCTTCTGTTTAGGAGCATCAGAGAACAAACATCTGTCTCATTGGTGGCCCAGAGTCCAAGCAATATGGAGAATATCCCCAGATAAAAAAGAGTTCCGTCTATATGGCTGCTGTTGTGAATAAACACCCAGTAACACGTGATAAAAAAACCGGCTAACAGAATAAATACACTCGCTATAAAAGTGGGCATAGACTGACGCAATATGCCTGTATAGATTTCATTTCCGGTTCCTATATAATATTGTTCAATTTGACCGGCTGTTTCCGGATAACAGGGTTTCAGCCTGACTATGACTGTTTCTGTATATGCCGGCAGTTTTACAAAATTCCAGACATTTCCTGTTGTATGCCCCCATATTCCACCGGAATCATCCAAATTGTATATTACGTTGTTTTTAGTAAAAACGGTCACATGCTGATGTGAGGTAAAAAATACAAGTGAGCCTCTGCTGTTTTCATTGCGGTTAATGTTAAAACTAAGCAGTACCATTCCATCATCCAGGTATTGTATTTTGTCAGGCTGACGTGCTTTGAGTTTGCTTACAGAGGCTGCATCCTGATTTGTAAATATGGTACAAAGCAGGAGCATGATAAATAATGTCAAAATTACGCCTGTCAACATTTGCTGTGCGTTTTTTTCTTTATTTTGTCTTAAGTTCATCTATGATCAGATCTCCACAAATAATACTTTTACTTTATTTTACCATGTTATGGGATAATATTCTATAATATTGCGTGGATTTTTGGTGGTGTTCAAGATATAATAAGACTGCCGGGCGAAGCTCGTGCAGATCATGATCATGAAGCATTGCTTCAAGATATAATAAGACTGCCGGGCGAAGCGAGTCAAGATACTTGTATAAGTGGCAAACGGCGAATTGGATAAATAAAGGAGCAAAAAATGTACACACTATTATTACTGTTAATTTACATGGCATTTATAAGTCTTGGCTTACCGGACTCTCTGCTTGGTTCGGCATGGCCGATCATGCATGAGGCATTTTCGGTGCCGCTGTCCTATGCGGGACTGGTCACAATGATCATCTCTGCAGGGACGATCTGTTCAAGTTTAATGTCGGAACGCCTGACAAAGAAATTTGGAACACAGATCGTTACGGTATGCAGTGTCCTGTTAACGGCAGCTGCCTTGTTTGGTTTTTCGACGTCGAGCGCATTTTACATGTTGTGCCTGTGGGCGATTCCGTATGGACTTGGCGCAGGAGCTATCGATGTGGCACTCAATAACTATGTTGCATTGCATTATTCATCAAAACATATGAGCTGGCTGCATTGTTTCTGGGGCGTGGGAACAATCATCAGCCCGTACATAATGAGCTATGCACTGACCACCTCATCCTGGCAGAACGGTTACCGCATGGTATCTTTTCTTCAGATGGGGATCACAATGATTCTGTTTGTGACACTTCCGGTCTGGAAAGTCAACAAAACGGCAGAACAGCAGGAAGAGCAGCACGAGGTGATTGGAATACGCGGTGCAGTGAAGATCAAAGGCGTACCACAGCTCTTGCTTGGATTTTTCTCTTACTGTGCATTGGAATCTACACTGATCCTCTGGTCAAGCAGTTATCTGGTCGGTGCAAAAGGTATCTCTGCGGAGCGTGCGGCGGCATATGCGGCATTGTTCTGCAGCGGTATCACGCTCGGAAGATTTTTGGCAGGATTTGTGACGGAAAAATTAGGTGATCATAAGATGATCAGGCTTGGCACAACTATTTTACTGGCTGGCTGTGCTGCAGTACTTCTGCCGATTCCGTCTGACACGGCAGCTCTGGCAGGACTTGTCGTGATGGGGATTGGATGTGCACCGGTCTACCCATCGATCATTCACGCAACACCGGCAAATTTTGGAGAGAAAAATTCCCAGGCAATCATCGGTATCCAGATGGCGAGTGCTTATGTCGGCTCTACATTTATGCCGCCGGTTTTTGGACTGATCGCAAATCATATTTCCATCACACTGCTGCCGGTCTATGTGCTGATTTTCATTGTGTTAATGTTTTTCATGGTGGAAAAGACATTCCGGCTGGTGCGGTAATAGAGAAGAAAACAAAAAATGAAGGGAGACTGTTTCACAAACCGTGAACAAAAAGATATGAGCAATTTACACACACACGACAACAAAAGAAGTTCTTTTTCCGGGAAACTGGGTTATGTACTGTCCGCCGCAGGTGCGTCCGTAGGACTTGGAAATATCTGGAGATTTCCATATCTGGCGGCAAAATACGGTGGAGGGATTTTTCTTCTGATCTATATTTTACTGGCACTGACGTTTGGATATACGATGATCATGGCTGAGTCGGCACTTGGACGCATGACAAGGAAAAGTCCGGTGGGAGCGTTTCAGGCATTTGGAAAAGCCGGATGGCTGTCAGCCGGTGGATGGATCAATGCGATCATCCCGGTATTGATCGTGCCGTATTATTCCGTGATCGGCGGCTGGGTGATCAAATACCTGATCGAGTATATCAGGGGAAATGGAAAAATGCTGGCGGCAGACGGATATTTTTCGGAGTTTATCTCAGATGGAGTATCCACGGAACTCTGTTTTATCCTGTTCTGTCTGTTCACTCTGACGATCATTTACGCAGGGGTGCGAAACGGAATCGAACGTGTATCGAAATTTATGATGCCGATACTGATCGTGTTATCCGTCCTGATTGCGGTGTATTCCGTGACAAGACCGGGCGCCATGGAGGGAGTAAAATATTTTCTTGTGCCAAATGTGAAAAACTTTTCCTGGATGACGGTGGTAGCGGCGATGGGACAGATGTTTTATTCGCTGTCGATTGCAATGGGAATCCTCATTACCTTTGGATCCTATATGAAAAAAGAAACATCACTGGAAGATTCCACAAGAAATGTGGAAGTGTTTGACACGGCGATCGCTATTATGGCGGGACTGATGATCATTCCGGCGGTGTTCTCATTTTCGGGCGGCGACCCGGATACTCTGCAGGCGGGACCGGCATTGATGTTTATTACAATTCCAAAAGTGTTTGAGAATATGGGATTTGGGACAGTAGTTGGAATCTTATTTTTCCTGCTAGTACTGTTTGCAGCAGTAACAAGTTCTATCGCATTGACTGAGAGCGCGGTTTCTACCTTTGAGGATGAGCTGGGATGGAGCAGAAGAAGAGCAACGGTTTTAGTCGGAGTGATCATGATCGCGCTTGGAAGTTTATCTTCACTGGGATATGGACCATTAGCTGGCATTAAGATCATAGGCATGCAGTTTTTGGATTTCTTTGATTTTCTGACGAACTCTGTGATGATGCCGATTGCGGCAATGCTCACAAGCCTGTTTGTATCGAGAATCGTCGGAATGAAGCGGATGGAAGAGGAGATCATGCACGGAGAGAGCACATTCCGCAGGAAAAAGATTTTTATTGTGATGATCAAATATCTGTGCCCGGTCTTTGCACTGATCATACTGATCAGTTCCGTGGCAAATGCATTTGGCTGGATAGCAATGTAAAAAGGAGAAACAAATTTTGAATTTATATCAGACACTCAAACACTATTTTGGATACGACACCCTCCGGCCTGGTCAGCAGGACTTGATGGAAGGCATCTTAAATGGCAGCGACGTCCTCGGCATCATGCCGACCGGCGCCGGAAAATCACTCTGTTATCAGGTTCCGGCACTGATGCTGCCCGGTATCACGATCGTGATCTCACCGCTCATCTCCTTGATGTCTGACCAGGTCAAGGCACTGAACCAGGCAGGCGTACATGCGGCATACATCAACAGCTCACTGACGGAAAATCAGATCCGGGCGGCGCTTTTGTATGCGGCACAGGGACAGTACAAGATCATCTACGTCGCGCCGGAGCGGTTAAATACCATGCGTTTTTTAGATTTTGCATGCCGGGCAGACATTTCGATGGTGACAGTGGATGAGGCACACTGTATTTCCCAGTGGGGACAGGATTTCAGGCCAAGCTATTTAGAGATTGCAGATTTTCTTGCAAGACTGCCGAGACGCCCTGTGGTCAGCGCATTTACGGCGACAGCGACCGAGCGCGTCAAACAGGATATCACGGGAAGTCTGCACCTGCAGAATCCGGTGACTGTCGTGACCGGGTTTGACCGGCCGAATCTTTTCTTCCGTGTCGTAAAGCGAAAAGGTGGAAAAGAGACGGACAACAGTATTTTAAATTATGTCAAAAGGCATGAGGATGAGAGCGGGATCATCTACTGTGCGACAAAAAAGAATGTGGACAGTGTCTGTGAACTTTTATTGCAGCACGGCATTCTGGCAGGGCGGTACCATGCGGGGCTTTCTTTGGAAGAACGGAAAGAGAGTCAGGATGATTTTACCTATGACAGGATCCGTGTGATGGTTGCAACCAACGCATTTGGAATGGGGATCGACAAATCCAATGTGCGTTATGTTCTCCATTATAATATGCCGCAAAGCCTTGAATATTATTACCAGGAGGCGGGAAGAGCCGGGCGCGACGGGGAGGAAGCGGAGTGTGTGCTTTTCTTTTCCAAACAGGATATCATGATCAACAAACGGCTGCTTGACTATAAGGCGACAGAGGGCGGTTATACGGCAGGAGATCCGGCAGTCCGGGCAAATGAACAGCGGAAACTGAATCAGATGATTCACTACTGTGAGACAGATGAGTGTCTGCGCCAGTATATCCTGAACTATTTTGGGGATCACAGTCCGTGCATCTGTGAAAAATGCAGTAACTGTGTTGTGACAGAGGACGAGGCGGAGGAAAATTATATCGAGACCGGACGTGCAAAGAAAAAGACAGCAGAACTTGCAGATTTAACGGAAGAAGGGCAGGAGCTGTTTGAGAAACTGCGCAAATGCCGGTCAGAACTTGCTGCAAAACAGGGTGTGCCGCCGTTTATCATCTGTTCTGATAAGACGTTGAAAGATATGTGTGCCAGATGTCCGGCAGATAAAACACAGATGGCGGATGTATACGGAATGGGTGCACAGAAGATTGCAAGCTACGGGGAAAGTTTTGCAGAGATCATCCGGATGTTTTTGCAGACGCATGAATCCGGAAATATGACGACAGGAAAGACAGAAGGAGCTGCGGTAGTAGAAACTGTGTCGAAGCCCCCGGCGGGAAAAAAGAAACAGCCGTTTTATATTGCACCGGAAAAATTAGATCAGGTAACGTTTTCTGACGCCTGCATGGTATCGGAACTGACCGACCGGATCAATGCGCTCTGTGAGGAAAAAGACCGCAAAAAGCTGACGGCTGCTTTTGTCAATGATCTGCTCGTACAAAAAGGCTATTTGAAGGAAGAGGAACAGGACGAAACCCGCATCAGACGTGTGACCGAAAAAGGCATTGCAGCGGGAATATGCGAAGAGGAAAGACGGTCAAAATTTGGCGGCGGGCATTATTATGCACTGATCCACACGAGGGAGAGTCAGGAAATGATCGTGGCGGAGCTGAAAGCATATTTTACTGATTTTCCATCCGGTTCAGCTCCGGCAGAACCGTAAACAGCATTGTGATAAAACACAGACTGCCACCGATCACATTTGATACGGGTTCTGCAAGAAATACGCCGTCCGTTCCCATGTGGAAAGTGTATGGCAGAAGATAGGTCAGCGGTACAACAATAAACACCTTACGCAGCAGGGAAAAGAAGATCGCCTGTTTCCGTTTGTTTAAAGATTTGAAAACAGTCTGACCGATATACTGCAGATCCATAAAGATAAATGCAGCAAAATACAGTTTTAATGCGGGAACGGCATCTGCTGACAGTGCTGTATCCGAACTGAAAACACTAATTAAATATTCCGGGGCGAGAATGATCACGCTCCACATGAGGCCGGTATAGACGAGCGCCATAAGAGCCATCGTGATGCCGGCTTTTTTGACGCGCGTGGGGCGGAGGGCACCATAGTTGTAGCTTATGATTGGGGAGGAACCTTCCGTGATCGCATAGATCGGAGTTTCCACCATCTGGCGGACACTTGAGACAATTGTCATGACAGAGACGTACACATCGCCACCGGTGACGGAGAGTACATGATTGCAGCAGATGGAGACGAGACTGTTGGTGAGCTGCATGATAAAACCGGATGTACCGAGGCTGATGATACTTTTCGCGAGAGGAATGCAGGAGGAAAGTTCATTTTTTCGAAGCAGGCGGACTTTGATCTCCGCTTTGCGGCGCAGAAAATGAAACACAAACAGTGCAGATAAAATCTGTGACAATACAGTGGCGGCCGCTGCACCGTTTACGCCCAGATGGAAGGTAAAAATAAAGAGCGGATCCAGGAGAATGTTTGCGATTGCACCGATTGCCACGGAAAACATCCCGGTTGTGGAATAACCCTGTGCATTGATAAAAGGGTTCATGCCGGTAGCAATCATGGATGGAAGTGTACCGAGCAGATACAGCATCATATAAGGTCTGGCAAAAGTCAGAGCATTTTTTGAGGCACCAAAAAGAATGAGAAGCGGTTTTGCAAAGAGAAGACCGGTTCCCATCAGGAGGAGTGCACTGGCACATACCATGGAAAAAGAGGTATTTAAGATCCTGTTTGCCTGTTCTTTATCACCTTTTCCACGGTTGATCGAAAAAAGCGGTGCGCCGCCGCTCCCGAACAGATTGCTGCAAGCCGTGATGATCATAATAAGCGGAAAACAAAGTCCGACAGCACCAAGCGCTGTGGTCCCGATATTCGGGATACGACCAATATAAATGCGGTCTACAATGTTATAGAGCAGACTTAAAATCTGAGCTGCAAGCATAGGGAGGGCAGCGCTTAATATATTTTCAGTTACGGTTCCGTTTTCAAAATCAATGCGTTTCATGGTAATCCTCATTTTTGTGAAAAATTTAATTCTTGAAAACCAGTATAGCATAAATTATAATATATAAAAAATATTTATTTTATATCATAAAACAATATTTTTTATATATACTGACAAAAACAGGAGAGGAGGGAAACATGGAAATCAGACAGTTGGAATATTTTCGTGCAGTGGTGGAAGAGGGAACGGTGAGTGGTGCTGCGAAAGTTCTTAAAATGACACAGCCACCGGTCAGTTATCAGATGAAAATGCTTGAAGAAGAACTTAATGTACAGCTTTTTTTTCGTGGAACAAAGAAAATTACATTGACAGAAGCTGGAAAGGTGTTGTATGCAAGGTCTGGCAGTATTTTAAAAATGTTAGATGTTACAAAGCGTGAGGTGGTCAAGACAACCCAGTCTGCAACGATACATATTGGTATTACACCATCTACGGTTCTGATGATGTCAGAATATATTGAGAGGTTTTCAAAACAATATCCGGGGATTCATTTTGATATTCATGAGGGATCGACATTCAATTTAAAAGAACAATTAGAAAAGCACATGATAGATATCACAACACTGCGTACGCCGATCACGCTGAACGGTTGTAAGACAAAGAGGCTGATTCGGGAAAAACTGGCTGCCGTGGCAGCAGATGGATATGAGGGAATAGAGGGATTCAGGAAAAAGGATGGATCACAGATTAGTTTGAGAGAATTGTCAAAGGAACATCTGATATTATCACACCGGTATCGGAATTATATTATTTCAGCGTTTGAGGCTGTTGGACTGACCTGCGATATCTATTATGAATGTGAGGATGCAAGAACAGCGATGACAATTGCAGAAAAAGGGATTGGAGTGGCAATTTTGCCAGAGTCCATGCGTGTGTCTGACTCGATGAGTGTTTATGGCATTACGGACGCTGATCTTACAACCGAGATATTGTTAGCATGGCGCGAGGAACGTTTGCCGGCAGAAGTGGAAGCATTTATTAAGGAAATGGAATTCGAGGAGGATTAACATGACGAAAGAAGAAAAAATTGCACGTTACAGTAAATTGAATCAGGAAGTGGTACCGGGGAAAATTGCGATGGCAAATAAGGCAGTGCAGGAGCTTGCGGAAAGACATCATGCAAAATATATAGATATCAATGATCCGTTAAAAGACCGGGATGGAAATCTCAAAGCAGAGTATACGATTGAGGGAATGCATATCAAGGAAGAAGGCTACCGTGCGATCTTTGATCTGTTTATGGGGTATGCAAAAGAGCCACGATGGAAATAAGCCTTATGATACGGAATTAACTTTTACATTTTACAAAAACATCTTGACTTAGAGTAAACTCCAAATGTTATATTAATGGCGCAGAAAGGATGGTGTATGATATGACAATCAAAGAAGTCAGTGAAAAATACGATATCTCACAGGATACCCTCCGGTATTACGAGCGTGTTGGACTGATTCCTCCGGTTTCCCGTACCGCAGGTGGTATCCGTAATTATAATGAGTCCGATCTGGGCTGGGTGGAACATGCAATTTGTATGCGCAGCGCAGGAGTACCGATTGAAGCATTGATCGAGTATGTCAGACTCTACCAGATGGGAGACTCTACTATTGAGGCAAGATGCCAGCTTTTGCAGGAGCAGTTAGAAGCCTTAGAGGAACAGAAAAAACAGATTGAGGAGACGATGGAACGTCTGAAATTTAAAGTGTCCCGCTATCAGGCAGCCGTGGAGACCGGTGTTCTGAGCTGGGATGAAAAGGAGTGTAAGTAAAAGATGTATATAGAAAAAATCAATGGACCGGAAGATGTAAAGAAACTGAAAATGGAGCAGCTTCCGGTATTGGCAGAAGAAATGCGTCATGCCCTTTTGGAGCGCGCAAGTAAACATGGCGGGCATTTCGGACCGAATTTTGGTATGGTGGAGGCAACGATCGCGCTGCACTATGTGTTCGAATCCCCGAAAGACAAGATCGTATATGATGTTTCCCACCAGAGCTATCCCCACAAAATGCTGACAGGCAGAAAAGATGCCTATCTGTATGAGGCACAGTACGATGATGTGTCCGGTTACAGCAATCCACATGAGAGCGAACATGATTTCTTTACGGTTGGACATACCTCAACTTCCATCAGCCTTGCACTGGGACTGGCAAAGGCAAGGAATTTAAAAGTGGAAGACGGAAATGTGATCGCAGTGATCGGTGACGGTTCCTTAAGCGGCGGTGAGGCATTGGAAGGACTTGACTATGCAGGCGAATTTGACGGAAATCTGATCATTGTTGTCAATGACAATGATATGTCGATTGCCGAGAATCATGGTGGAATGTACCGGAACCTGAAATTGTTGCGCGAGACAAACGGACAGGCAGAATGTAATTTATTTAAGGCAATGGGACTTGCGTATGTTTATGTGGACAAAGGAAATGATATCGCGGCACTGATCGAGACTTTTAAGAAGGTAAAAGACAGCAAAACGCCAGTCGTTGTGCATATCAACACTTTAAAAGGAAAAGGTTATGCCCCGGCAGAGCAGAACAAGGAGGCATGGCATTACTGTGCCCCGTTTGATATTGAGACGGGTAAATCTCTGTTTGTTCCGACCGGTGAAGACTATTCTTCTGTGACCAGAGATTACCTGCTTGAAAAAATGAAAAAAGATCCGCGCGTGGTTGCAATCACTTCTGCGACGCCGACTGTCATGGGATTTACCGAAGATAAGAGAAAAGAAGCGGGCAGCCAGTTTATCGATGTCGGCATCGCAGAGGAGACAGCAGTGGCAGTGGCTTCCGGAATCGCCGCAAATGGCGGAAAACCGGTCTATGGCGTTTACAGTACCTTTGTGCAGCGTACCTTTGACCAGATCTCACAGGATCTTTGCATCAACAACAACCCGGCTACGATCGTTACCTTCTGGGGATCCGTATACGGCATGAACGATGTCACACACCTTGGATTACAGGATATACCTATGCTTTCCAATATTCCAAATCTTGTATACCTTGCGCCGACCACAAAGGAAGAATATCTTGCCATGTTAGACTGGAGTATCGACCAGAACGAGCATCCGGTTGCCATCAAACTTCCTGGCGGGGAACTGGTTTCTGACGGCAAAACAGTCACAAAAGATTTCAGTAAGCTGAACCAGTACGAAGTGACACAGCAGGGAAGCAAAGCTGCGATCATCGGTCTTGGAACCTTCTACGGACTGGGAAAAGAGACGGCAGCCCTTTTCGAAGAAAAAACAGGCGTGCGTCCGACCGTGATCAATCCATACTATATCACCGGACTCGATGAGACATTGTTAGAGAATCTGAAAAAAGACCATTCCGTGGTCATCACTTTAGAGGATGGTATTTTAGACGGAGGATTCGGAGAAAAGATCGCACGTTTCTACGGTAATTCTGATGTGAAAGTGTTAAATTATGGTCTGAAAAAAGAATTTTTAGACCGCTATGACGTGACAGAAGTTTTAAAGAAAAATCATCTGACAAAAGAGCAGATCGCAGAGGATATAGAAAAAATTTTACAGTAAAATTTGAAATCAAAAGAAAAGAGCCGGGACAGGGAAGCTTGTTCCGGCTCTTTTGGATTGGGCATATAGCAAATAAATTTACTGTTTATGCCTGGATTTTTCAATATTTTGGGTATAATCAGAAGATAATTTTTATAAATCATTAGTCCCACATGTCATAGCCGAAATTTATCAGCACCCAAACAATCTTGCGGTTTTCTCCATCCGCTCCGCAATCGAAACGCCAAACGGACAGCGCGGTTCACACGCATGACAGCCGATACATTCAGAAGCCTTGTGCTCTAACAGTTCATAGTGGGATTGTACGGTTGCCGGCACTTTTGGTTGCATCGTTGCAAGGTCATAAAATTTGTTGATCATTGCGATATCCAGATTGGACACGCACGGTTTACAGTGCCCGCAATAAGTACATTCTCCGCGATAGGAGTGGAACGGTGCATTTGCGAGAACAGATGCATAGTCTTTTGCATCCTCGGTGGCAGTTTCATATGCGACTGCGTCATCAATCTGTTCTTTCGTGTCGTAACCGCACATGATGGAAGCAACTGCAGGTCTGGTCAGTGCATAGTGGATACACTGCACCGGCGTCAGGCTGACACCGAACGGTGAGCGTTTTTCGTCGAACAATCTGCCTCCGGCAAACCCTTTCATGACCGTGATGCCTACGTCGTTCTGTTCACAGACTTTGTACAGACGCGCACGGTCAGCGTCGATCCCTTTTAAATTGTTATCAAATTCATCCGCAAACATGGTATCAATATTTTCACTGGCAGGAAGCATGTCGAATGCCGGATTGATACTGAAAAGGATCATTTCCACAAACCCTGATTCGGCTGCTTTTACTGCTACTTTTGGATTGTGGGAACTCATGCCGATGTGGTGGATGATGCCGTTATTTTTCAATTCCATCACATAGTCCATGTAGTCGGAGTGCTGTATCTGTTCCCATTCTTCCTCAGAATCTACATAATGGATCATGCCAAGATCGATATAATCGGTCTGCAGTCTTTTTAACAGACACTCAAATGCCGGGCGCACATATTTCATATCTCTCGTGCGGAAATACTGTTCATCTTTCCAGGTCGATCCGATATGTCCCTGGATAAACCAGTTGCTGCGGTTTTCTTTGATTCCTTTTCCAATGATATCTCTTGATTTCGGATCAGCCATCCAGCAGTCTAAGATGTTGATTCCCATGGAGGATGCGTAGTGGATCAGTTCGATGCTTTCATCCTCCGGATGGCGCTCTAACCATTCTCCGCCAAAACCAATTTCACTTACCATAAGTCCTGTTTTGCCTAATCTTCGTGTATTCATCTATTTTTCCCTTGAAGTTCTGTGTATTCTTTTTTGTCTGACAGCGGTTTAAGGATGCGGTGTTACTACCGGTTTTCCATCTTTATCAAGCAGTGGTGTAAAACCTGAGGCATTTCCGTTTCTGTGGAACACATAATTTACTCCGGTTTCTGTGTCAACCCAGATTTCAATGATATCAAGAGTGCCCTGACTGTAAATTTTTTTAAAACGATTCATAAAAATTCCCTCCAAATTGATAATTTTTTTCTATAAGCAGCATTATATCATATGTAAAATCAGCACATGATCCAATTCGCCGTTCATCAATCATGCGAGCATGTTGACTCTTTTGCGCTCATTATAGCACAATTTTACCAGAATGTATCAGCCATTCGAAATAGCGTTGTCGTGTGAAAATAAATGTGTTAAAATATTCTAATTCACGACAATCGTTCTGGCTGGGATTTATGCAGCCGGTTGTTGCACAATTGAGGTAATGGTTCGGGATAGAAGAGGAAAAGCATGAATACAAAAAACATAAAAGCCGTAATTTTTGATATGGACGGCACACTGATCGATACGGAAAAATATTACCGCATGTTCTGGCCAAAGGCATTGGCGCATTTTGGGTATGAAATGACGGATGAACAGGCACTTACCATGCGATCGCTTGGGCAGCCATATGCACCACAGCATTTAAAAGAAATGTTTCATGATCCGGATCTGGATTATACGGCGATACGAAATTACCGCAAACAGATCATGGGAGAGTGTCTGAAAAAAAATGGAATTGAGATCAAAAAAGGTGCCATCGAACTGCTGGATTATTTAAAGGTACAGGGTATTCGCCGTGCAATCGCGACGGCAACGGATCAGGTGCGCACGGAACAGTATTTAAAGCAGCTTGGTCTTTACGGTTATTTTGATCAGATCATTTGTGCAACGATGGTGGAACATGGAAAGCCTTCACCGGATATCTATCAGTATGCATGCAGACAGCTTGCACTTTTGCCGAATGAATGTATGGCGGTTGAGGATTCCCCAAACGGTGTATGCAGTGCTTATGGTGCAGGCTGTAATGTTGTGATGGTACCGGATCAGACCGAACCGGATGAGACACTGCGTGGGAAACTGGCAGCGAGGGTGGATTCGTTAGATGAGATCATAAAGCTGTTTGAGAAATTCCCCGGTCTGACAAAGGAAGACGAGGAGCATCAGCTCAGTAAAATCATAGAGATCGCGCAGGATAATTTAGATCATGCGAAAGAAGATATCCGGAAAATTAATGAAGATCTTGCCGATCTCCTCGAAGTCTACGATGCAAAGGATAAGGAAGGACTGGCACTCTGGAACAATGCGACTGCGAGGTTAAAAGAGGAAGAACGGGAACTGGTGCGCTATGAAAAGGCACGTAAGAAGCCATATTTTGGGCGCATTGATTTCAGGGATCCAAAGGCGAAAGCGGATGAGACTTTTTATATTGGAAGAGTCGGCATCACGGACAGCAGCTCTGATCCGGTCGTGCTCGACTGGAGAGCACCGATCGCATCAGTATACTATGAGAGCAGGATGGGAACATGCCAATATACCGTGAGTTCTGAGGGAACATTTGAGATTGATCTGAAACGCAAGCGCACTTACGAGATTGAAAATGACCGGTTAAAAGATTTCTTTGATTCGGATGTGGTCGCCAACGATGAACTGCTGACAAAATACCTTGCCAAAAATAAAAAGGCAGTTTTGGGCGAGATCATTGCGACGATCCAGAAAGAGCAGAACCTCATTATCCGCCGTTCACCGAAAACAAACATCATTGTGCAGGGTGTCGCCGGTTCCGGAAAAACGACGGTGGCGATGCACCGCATTTCCTATATTCTATATAATTATAAAGATGATTTCCGCCCGGAGGACTTTTATATTATAGGAAGCAACCGGATTCTTTTGAATTATATCACAAGTGTTCTGCCGGAACTTGATGTGTATGGAATCCGTCAGATGACGATGGAGCAGCTTTTCATCCGCCTTTTGTATGAGGATTGGGACGAGACGCGGTTTTCTTACCACAATATCGACAAGACAGATGCAAAAAACAGCATCAGGGGCGGCACGGCGTGGTTTCTGGATTTAGAAAAATTCTGCCAGAACTATGAGAATCAGTCGATCGCAAAAGAAGACATTTATATGGAAAAGACTGGAAATCTCCTGTTATCAAAGGAGCAGATCGGACGTTATTTAAAAAATAATCCGAAAGTTTCCATGCAGAGCAAGATACTCATGTTAAATGAGATTTTGTATGCAAAATATGAAAATGAGGTTTCCGGGAAGTCCGTGACTTTTCCGCCAAAAGAGAAAAAGATTTTAGACAAAAAATACGCGTCTTATTTTGGGGATGGAAAATGGAGAGAATCTGTATTTACTTTTTACAGAGAATTTTTACTTGCGCAGCAGGAGGCAGGAAAAGAAGTCGATGTGCTGGAAAACTCGTTTGATGTCTATGATCTTGCGGCACTTGCATATATTTATAAGCGGATCAAAGAAACAGATCCGGTGCGCGAGGCGAGCCATGTGGTAATCGATGAGGCGCAGGACTTTGGCATGATGTCATACAGATGCCTGCATTACTGTCTGTATGGCTGTACTTACACGATTATGGGTGATACATCCCAGAATATTCATTTTGAGTATGGTTTAAACGACTGGGATGAATTAAAAAAATTGATCCTGACCGGGACATTCGATGCGTTTGGACTTCTGCGGAAAAGTTACCGTAATACAGTGGAAATTTCTGAATTTGCAAATGAGATCCTGCGTCATGGGGATTTTTCTATTTATCCGGTGGAACCTATTATTCGTCACGGAAATCCGGTGCAGACGGTGGCATGTCCGGATGAAAATCAATTGCTGGCAGATACCGTCACCACGATCAAAAAATGGCAGCAGGACGGTTATGAGACGATCGCTGTGATCTGTCGTGATGAGGCGGAAGCGGCACAGGCTGCGGAAGAACTAAAGAAATATGTAAAAATTGTAGAAACAGATCTGGAAAAAGCCGAGTTCGGGGATGGCGTCATGGTGCTTCCTGTCTCCTACACGAAAGGACTTGAATTTGATGCTGTGCTGCTGTTTGATCCGACGCAGGAAAAATACCCGTCGGATAACGGGCATGTCAAACTTCTGTATGTGGCTGCGACCCGCGCACTACATGAACTTGTGGTTTTGCACCGTGGAAAACTGACCGGGATCCTTGCCGACAAAGTCCCGGAAGGAAAACATATGAAAGAGTTTGCGGCAGAAACCTTGACAAAAGCAGCGGAATTTGAACGGGTGCAGCACACGGAAAAAGAGATCGAACAGCAGCGCAGGATCGAGGGCGCAAAGGATATGGCAGAGCGTGAGTACATCGGTCCAAAGCGCATTGTCATTGAACCGCGGAGAAAAGAGAATGAGACAGAACAAACCATCCCAAATGTCATAGCAAAACGTGATGCAGGGCAGACACGAAATAGTGCAGCAGTAAAACAATATCAGGAGCCGGAGCGGACAAAAATGTCCATGCCAGCAGGACAGAAAGAGGAAATCATCATCTCTCCGTACGAATTTGGTGCGATACCGGACAATGAGATTCTCCGTGTCAAAGGACACTCCCGAAACAATGTTTCCATCAAATGGATCAAAAAGACGAAAAGTTATGTGGAACTTTCCAGTATGTACGGACTTTTACGCATCACGCCGATCACGCCGGAAGTAATCCGGGTAAGTTTTGTGAAAGGTGTGACAGAAAAAATCAGTGATACTGCGTGGAAGGGGAAGGCAGATACAGTGTTTCCGTGGAGTGCGCAAGAATCCAAAACGGTCGTAGAGATTGCAACGGAAAAAGTTACTGTGCGTATTGCAAAAAATAATGGTGCGGTTTGTTTTTATAATGAGAAAAAACAGTTGCTGCTTGCCGAAAAAGCCGAAGAACCAAGGCTCCAGGAAGGAGCCTGTAACTGGACTTTTTTTGACTGGGAAAAGTTCGAACATTTAAAAGCCAAGGGACTGCTTGCCACGGATTTTATGGACGTGACGGCAAAAGCAAAATATATCTCTTATGGAGGTAAGAGATTAAGAATGCCGCTTGTTTTATCGGAAAAAGGGTACGGAATTGCCGTGGCATCGAAAGGAACTGTGCTGTTTTGTGGAATCCGGACTTTTGGACCTTATATTATGGCGGAGGGGATCCAGAGCGATTATTATTTTATCAGCGAAAAGAACCGTGAAAAAATGGTTGGAATTTACCAGAAAACATTGACTTTACAACCGAAGTTTTAAACATGATACGGATACCGATTGAATAAGGAATGTGGTTTGTTTTATAATGGAGTGGATAAGAAAGAATGGAGATAAGTGTGAAAACTTGTTTTCATTAGAAAGCAGCACAGGAAGGGAAATTAAAATGAACATAAAAAATTTAGAAAACAACGCAAGAAAATATGTGAGCAGCCTTGGAAATTTTCATGTATTAGAGTATCAGTCTGATGCTTCCGTTGCGCCGGAGAACGCGAGAGACGAGTATTTTATGAGTAAAATGGGGGTTCGCAGACGCCAGATCGTCATTGAACTAAACGGAAAAGAATCTGCCATTATACAGGCGGGGAGCATGCAGTGGATGGCGGGTCATGTGAAAGCGACCACAGGAATCAAGGGAGTCGGTGACCTTGTCGGCAAGATGGTCAAAGGTGCAATCACAAAGGAGACAGCGGTTAAACCGGAATACGTCGGCAACGGCATTCTGGTGTTAGAACCTACCTATAAATATCTGATCTTAGTGGATGTCGGATCCTGGGGTGAAAAGGGCATGACGATCGAGGATGGCATATTTTATGCCTGTTCCGGAACCGTAAAAAACAAGCTGACGGCGCGGAAAACAATCTCATCGACCGTGCTTGGCAAAGAAGGATTTTTCAACTTAAGTCTGGTCGGGGAAGGTGTCGCAGCATTGGAGAGTAACGTGCCGTATGAAGAACTGATTGAGGTAGAACTTGACAATGATGAATTAAAAATTGACGGAAATCTTGCAGTCTGCTGGTCCTCAGGGCTGGAGTTTACTGTGGAGAGATCAACAAAAACACTTGTGGAATCTGCAGTCAGCGGCGAGGGACTCGTCAATGTATACCGCGGAACCGGAAAAGTGCTCATGAGCCCGGTTGCACCGACGGCGTCACTCTATGAGGCAACACATACGGTGGAGGCAAAGCCGGCAAATGAGAAGCATGAGAAGGAGAAAAATTAAAATCAGATATGAATAGAAAAACAAAAAGAATCGAAGCAGTATGTATCTATATGATGATGTTCTTTTTATTGCTGTTTTTGCCACAAACAGCAATGGCAAAAAATACAGAAAAATCCAAAACCACATTTCCGGTTCAGGTAATTCATAAGACTGGTGATGATAAAGAAAACTTTGTGATCGTGATCATGGGAGATGGCTATACCGCCGGTCAGCAGGATCAGTTTTTGGAAGATGCCACCCAAAAGGCGCGTGGAATGCTGACATGGTCACCATATAGGGAATATTCTGACCGTATTAATATTTACGCTGTGCAGGCAGTTTCTAACGAGCCAGGCATTGGAGTGTATGGCGGTAAGAGTCCGGATACATATTTTCATGTCAAAGTATATGGAAAGGCAGCCGGATTTACCAATGGCGGGGATGAAAGGGCGAAAGCGTTAAGAACGGAACTGGAAGAAAATTATCTGGATGAAGGTGCAAATGTTGGAACGATTCATATACTTTGTAATGATACAGGAAGCTATGGTGCATCAGTAAATCCATTATTTTCTTTTTCTACAAATTCTGAGGATAATAGTGATGGAACAGCCATGGCTCATGAAATCGCCCATAGTATAGGTAGACTGGGAGATGAATATGAGAGATACACCAATAAACCAAATACTTCCGATACAGCGAATCCGGATACGATCAAGTGGAGTAAAATGTTAGGATTTCGTGGAATCGGAATCACTACCGCCGGAACGTATACCGCATTTGCGCCCAGCCGTGAATGTATGATGAGAAGGCTTGGACAGCCGTTTTGTGAGGTCTGCAAGATGGAACTGGCAAGAAAACTGAATAATACGGATTATGTCAGCAGGCCGGCAGCTCTTTATATCAGTGATCCTGAAGTTTCCATTCCTCATAACAAAACCGCGACACTTGACAGAGACAGTGAAAAATACAGGATTACTGAGTCAAATATCACAAAAGCTAATGATCATAATCTGGAATTTCGCACGGTTGTACAAAATATGGTGAATAAAGAACAGCATCTTAAGATGAGTTTTCGTATTACCGGCGCAGATGGAATAACGGTAAAATATAGTGCAGAAAAAGAATTTACCATTCCAGCCCTTACAAATTCATATGACCCGGATGCTGCAAGAGAGTCTCTTTCCGTTGTACTTAATGATGTGTATGGTCTGGCAAACGGTGACAGACTGGATGGAAAAATCGTGGACATGGATACGCAGGAAGTCTTAGCTACAGATAAAACAGCTGACCAGGCATGGAGTACCGTAAATATTCATTACCGGTTAAAGATGGAAGACGGAACGGAAACAGATCTTCCTGCTACAAAAACATCTATTGTCCATGCACCACGCAATTCTACATATACCTTAAGAAATCCTGAGTTATCCGGTTATGCCTGTGTGGGAAACAGTGTGGATCAGGATAAGATAACGATCACGGAAGACAGCATGGACATTGTTTATTATTATCAGGAGAACAATGATTCCTCCGGAGACGAAGATCAGGAGATAGCAGAGTGTACGACAAGACCGGTTACAGTGCCGTATGATTCAAACAGGCATACATTTGACATTAGACCAGGGGAGGGTGTGAATCTTCGATACAGTATGAAGGAGGACGGACCTTATACAATAGAAGAACTTCCGGCTTATACAGACGCAGGCAAATATACAATTTATTTTGAAGCATCTTCTGATTCTGCAAAATCCTGTTATGGGCAGGCATCTTTGGAAATTACAAAGGCTGTTACAGAACTAAAGCTTCTTGCAACGCCCGCAGGATCAGAGGGTGCTGGCAGCGTAACACTTAAAGTTATAAAACAGGGAATCAGCGCAGATGAACCGGTGGATATTACTTGCAATGATTCCAGCATTACACTGGTTAAGAAGGAAAATGATCAGTGGACGGTATCACTTCCGAACAAGACAAAGACATATTCTTTTACCGCAAAATATAATGGCAATAAAAACTATGCAGGGAGTGAAGCTGCCTGTCAGGTTATTGTGAAAGAAAAGAAAACACAGACTGGAAGTGGTGCTTTAGAAGCACCGGAAGAACCGGAAGAACCGACGACGGAAAAACCGACACCACAAAAACCGACACCACAAAAACCAGCACCGGAAGAACCGGCAACAGAAAAACCAACACCGGAGAAAAAGCCGGATAAAAAGATAAAAAATAAGACGGTCAGAATAAAATGTAAGTCCAGGAAAGGGAAAAAGCAGGTTTTAAAGGTTAGTAAGTCAACGTTGAATCGTCTTATTGACAATGAGGCAAAAGCACTGCAACTGGAATATGGAAACGTTATAATTACGATGGACCGCAATGCCTTAAAAGAAATAAAAAAACAGATGAATTCAGATGTGTATTTTCATGTTAAGAAATTAGATAAACGCATTCTTTCTTCAAAGGCAGGTAAAATTGTCAAAAAACGTCCAATGTATGAAATTTCGGTTACAGGTGCAAAGAAAAAAACGTTAGGAAAATTGAAAAAGGGAAAGGTTACCGTAAAGATCCATTATAAGATTTCTAAGAAAGAAAAAAAGAAAGATCTTTTTGCATACACCATCAGCAAAAAAGGAAATGTCAAAAAGATTTCAAAATCTTATTATGATTCTAAGAAACAGACAGTGAACTTTACAACAAAGAGCTTTTCTAAATTTGCAGTGGGCGGTCGTTTGTGAGAGTGATAAAAAGTTCCTGAATCAAAAAATACAGGAAAATGCCTAAATTGCGGGAATTGCAACCATCAGTTGACAGATTGACAGGCACATTTGGTAGCCTGCAACCGGTCAAAATGGGTATGATGGAGGCGTAACAAAGATCACATCATTGAAAAAGAAAAGAGGATGAGTTATGATTTTAGCAGAAAAAATTATGGAAGAGCGAAAAAAGAACGGATGGTCGCAGGAAGAACTGGCAGAGAAACTTTCCGTCTCCAGACAGGCGGTGTCAAAATGGGAGAGTGCCCAGTCAATACCAGATCTTCAGAGGGTGATCCAGCTGTCAGAGATTTTGGGGGTGAGTACAGACTACCTTTTAAAAGATGAATGTGAGACACCGCAGCTCATTGAGGGAGTGGAACCTTCCAACAAAGATTTTCCGTTAAAAAAGGTTTCAATGGAAGAGGCAAATGATTTTATGGAAATCCGGAAGAAAAATGCACCGAAGATCGCGGCTGCAGTTGCAGCCTGCATCGTCAGTCCGTCAGTTCTGATATTTTTGGCAGGATTATCGGAGACGCAGATTGGAAATATTTCCGAGGGTGTGGCTGTATCGGTTGGACTGGTATGCCTGCTTGGATT
>ENA-ORUA01001224-ORUA01001224.1-human-gut-metagenome-genome-assembly--contig:-NODE-1224-length-24362-cov-2.792611_pt1 | contig 24362 bp, 19 predicted proteins | sample MGYA00242076_ERZ509201 | MGnify/ENA primary metagenome ERZ509201 (study PRJEB26280, sample SAMEA2338863) | human gut metagenome | biome: human gut; feature: human-associated habitat; material: faeces...
ACATAGAACTTACTCCTCTTCTGTAGTATGTTCTTCTATTATTACTTCTGGTTGTTCTATCTCTGTTCTTTGTTCCTCTGCTTTAGCTTTCTCTTCTAATATTGTTGTTGCTCTTTCTAACAAATCATCAAAGCTAACATTTTGAAAATCCATATTTGCATACAGGTCATCTTCTAATCCTGCCTGTCTTAATTGTAAATATACAGTTTTTAGTTCTTCATATTGTGGTATGGCTTTTTTTCTGATATGCTTTATTACATCATATAAAATAAAGATAATTTTGAGTTGCTATTATTTGATGTTTATAAACTTTCTGAAATTATTTGAATATCTTGACTTTTTGTATGAATTATTATTGGAAATTATTAAAAAAAAGACCTCTTTTCGAGGCCTTTATTATTACATTTTTACTGTAGATTTAACTAATTCAACAACTTCTTCAGAAGTAGCACAATCTAATGCTTTTTCTACTAAAGCTTCCATATCAGCTTTTGATACGCTCTTAATTAATTTTCTTTGAGCTAAGATTGAAGTAGCTGACATAGAGAATTCATCTAATCCTAAACCAAGTAATAATGGAGCAGCAATAGCTTCACCAGCCATTTCTCCACACATACCAGCCCATTTACCTTCAGCATGTGCTGAATCGATGACATGTTTTAATAAGTTTAAGATTGATGGGTTGAATGGTTGATATAAATAACTTACACCAGAAGACATTCTGTCTGCTGCAAATGTATATTGTACTAAGTCATTTGTTCCTACTGAGAAGAAATCAACTTCTTTAGCAAATTTATGAGCTAATACAGCAGCTGCAGGAATTTCAATCATGATACCAACTTGTAATGTATCACTTACTTTAACACCTTCAGCAACTAATTTTTCTTTTTCTTCCATTAAGATTCCTTTAGCTTTACGGAATTCTTGTAAAGTAGCAATCATAGGGAACATGATTCTTAAATCACCATAAACTGATGCTCTAAGTAATGCTCTTAATTGAGTTCTAAAGATATCTTCTCTTTGGAAACATAAACGGATTGCACGAACACCTAAGAATGGATTCATTTCTTTTGGTAAATCGATAGCTTCGATTTCTTTATCTCCACCGATATCTAATGTTCTAACAACAACAGGTTTACCTTCCATACCTTCTAATACTTCTTTATAAACTTCAAATTGTTGTTCTTCAGTTGGTAATTCAGCAGATTCCATATATAAGAATTCAGTTCTGAATAATCCAACACCTTCACCACCATTTTCTTTAACACCTGCTAAATCTTTTGCTGAACCAATGTTAGCAACTAATTCAACTTGATGTCCATCAGTAGTAATTGTTTTTTCATTAACTAATTTCTTTAATTCTTCTTTATAAGCGATGAATTCAGCACGTTTAGTTTCATATTCTTTAACAGTTGTTTCATCAGGATTGATCATAACTGTTCCTTCAATACCATCAAGAACAATTAAATCTCCATCTTTAACTTCTTCTGTAATTGTTTTACAAGCAACAACTGCAGGAATTTCTAAAGAACGAGCCATGATAGCTGAGTGAGAAGTTCTACCACCAATATTAGTAGCAAATCCTCTAACTAAGTTTTTATTTAATTGTGCTGTATCAGAAGGAGTTAAATCATCAGCGATAATAACAACTTCTTCATCAATTAAAGCAGGGTTTGGTAATGGTTTACCAAGTAAGTTAGCTAATAAACGACGAGAAACGTCTTTAATATCAGCAGCTCTTTCTCTAAAATAATCATCATCCATCATTTCAAACATTGCAATGAAACTATTTGCAACTGCATCTAATGCAGCTTCAGCACATAATTTTTCATTATTGATTTTGTCTAAAACTTGTGTTTTTAATTCAGGATCTTGAAGTACTAATGCATGAGCATCAAATACAGCAGCTTCTTCAGCTGATAAGTTTTTAGAAGCAGCTTCTTTAATTGCTTCTAATTGTTTAGCTGTTTCAGCCATACAATCTTCAAATTTTTTGATTTCAGCTGCAACATCTTCTACAGTGTTTTGTGTTACAGTTAAATCAGGCATAACTAGTTTGTATGCTTTAGCAATTGCAATACCACTAGAAGCCCCAATACCTTTAATCATAGTATTAAACACCTCCATATTTACATTCCAATTCTAACCTATTTTTATTGAAAAATAAAGATATTTTCATTGTACGAAAGGACTTTTTAAGAAAAAAAACAAGTATTTATTGAATTGTTTGTCTAGACATGATAAGATGTTATCGAGGAGGAGTTTGCAATGAAAGTTATTATTGTTGAAAATTATGAAGAAGCAAGCCAAGAAGCAGCAAAAATTTTTATTAATCAAGTAAAGGAAAAACCAAATAGTATTTTAGGATTAGCTACAGGATCTACACCTGTTAGAATGTATGAATTATTAAGAGAAGATCATGAAAAAAATCATACATCATATAAAGATGTTAAATCATATAACTTAGATGAATATTTTGGATTAGATGCAAGTCATCCACAAAGTTATCATTATTTTATGTATAAAAACTTATTCAATGGAATTGATATTAAAGATGAAAATGTTCATGTTCCATGTGGACAAGGAAATATTCAAGAAAACTGTGATGAATATAATAAAATGTTAGCTGAAAATCCAATTGATATTCAATTATTAGGAATTGGTTCAAATGGACATATTGGATTCAATGAACCAGGAACTGATTTTAATTCAAAAACACATTATGTTGATTTAAAAGAAAGTACTATTAAAGACAATGCAAGATTATTCTTTAATGGAGATGAAGATGCTGTTCCAAAACAAGCAATCTCTATGGGAATTCAAAATATTATGGATGCTAAAAGTGTTGTTTTAATTGCTTGTGGTAAAAATAAAGAAAATGCTGTTAAAGGAATGATTGAAGGACCTGTAACTCCAGAATTACCAGCTAGTGTATTACAAAATCATAAAGATGTAACTGTAATTATTGATAAAGCAGCTGCGGCTTTATTAGAAAAAGAATATTAAAATTAATGAGGGAGAAATCTCCCTTTTTTTGTTTAGGTTGAAATTTTTATCATTAAACTGTAAGATTATATTACTAATATAGAAGGTGAAAATTATGAAAAAAATAAGACTTAAAGAATTATTTAATATACCTAATTGTTTATGCTATTTAAGAATAATACTTATTCCTATTTTTTTACATCGCTATTTTTTAGCTGGAAGTAAAGAAGATTATTATATATGTGCTACTATTTTAATTATTTCAGGTCTATCTGATTTTTTAGATGGCTACATTGCAAGACATTACCAGATGATTACTGATTTTGGGAAAGTTATAGATCCAATCGCTGATAAATTGACACAATTTACGGTTGCGTTTGTTTTAGTTTATACGTATTCATGGATGTGGTTATTACTTCTTATCATTGTTTTAAAAGATGGAATGCTGGCTTTAGGGGGGCTTTATTTATATGAAAAAGGAGCAAAGGTCCAAGGAGCCTCATGGTGGGGGAAAATTTCTACTGCTATCTTTGATGTTGTCGCAATCGTATTAATTGGAATACATATTCCAAATTCTATTTTTGCAACTATTTCAATTTTTGTTTGTATTATGTTGATGTTATTATCACTTGTTTTATATGCTAAACAACTGTTATCAATTTATAAGGAGCTTAAGAATGAATAAAAGGCAAATAAAGTTAAGTTGTTATTTAGAACAATTAAATATAGAGGTTGTTAAAGTAGAAATGATTTTAAATCAATTAAATAGATTAAAAAATAATCAAGAGATAGCTAATTATATAATTGAAAGGGATCTTTTAAAAACAAAGTGTCAATTAGAATTATCACTTGCTTCTTTGTGTATTATTCTAAGAAAAATGTGTGAAAATCAATTTATTACTTTAAATCAAGAAAGAAGAAAAGATATTAATAGTATTATCCATTCAAATCGTTTTGATTTTTTTGAGGACGATAAAGTTTATGTTTTTTCACAAAAAGGACAAGAAGAAGTCAATATCATTCAATTACTAGATTATGCAAAAAAGATATTTAAAGAAATCGTATGATTTTTTTGGACATCTTTTTTATTTTATCCAAGATAAAATAAAACTAGGTGAATAAAATGAATATTAAAAAAAATTGTGGTATTGTTTTGATTGTTTTGGGAATCATCTTAACGTTAGATCGAACAAATGAATTCAAAGGTATTGTTTCAATTATTGTTTATTATATTCAAGAATACTGGCCTTTATTTATTACTTTTTGCGGTGTTTCATTGCTTGCTACACCACAAAAAACTAAAAAGAAATGAAATAAAAAATACTGATTTTATATAGCTAAATGAATTGAAACACGATAACAAAAATGATAATATGTATAACGTATTAATGGAGGAAACAAAAATGAAAAAAAGACCGATCGTATTATGTATTATGGATGGTTATGGTATTTCTGAAAGCATTAATGGTAATGCTGTAAGACTTGCTAATACACCTAACTTAGATGATTTAATGGCTATGTATCCAAACACAACTATTTCAGCTAGTGGTATGCCTGTTGGTTTACCTGATGGACAAATGGGAAATAGTGAAGTTGGGCATTTAAATATTGGAGCAGGAAGAACTGTTTATCAATCATTAACTTTAATTAATAAAGCTTTAAATGAAAAAACTTTCTTTGAAAATGAAAAATTCTTAAAAGCAATTCAACATGCTAAAGATAATGGTTCTAAATTACATATTTGGGGATTATTATCAAATGGTGGTGTTCACTCATCAAATGAACATATCTATGGTTTATTAGAATTAGCTAAACAACAAGGTTTAGATAAAGTATATGTACATGCTTTCTTAGACGGAAGAGATGTTGCTCCTGATAGTGGTGTTGATTTCGTAAAAGAATTACAAGAAAAAATTGAAGAAATCGGTGTTGGACAAATTGCATCAATTTCTGGTAGATACTATGCAATGGACAGAGATAAAAGATTTGATCGTGTTAAATTAGCTTACGATGCAATCGTATGTCAAGAAGGTGAATCTTTCGAATGTCCAGTTCAATATGTAAAAGATTCTTATGCTAAAGATGTTTTAGATGAATTCGTTATCCCTGGTTACAACAAAAACGTTGAAGGAACAATTGATGATGGAGATTCAGTAATCTTCGCTAACTTCAGACCAGATAGAGCAATCCAATTAGCTACAGTAATCACAAATCCTACATTCTATGAAGGATATGTACCTGAAAAACAAGTTAAAGATTTAGAATTCGTATGTATGATGAAATATGCTGATAGTGTTAATGGAGAAATCGCATTCGTTTCACCTGAACTTACAAATACATTAGGTGATTACTTATCAGCTCAAGGTTTAAAACAATTACGTATTGCTGAAACTGAAAAATATGCTCACGTAACTTTCTTCTTTGACGGTGGAGTTGATAAAGAAATCGAAGGAGCTACTCGTGTATTAGTTAATTCACCAAAAGTTGCTACTTATGATTTACAACCTGAAATGTCAGCTTATGAAGTAAAAGATAAATTAATTGCTGAATTAGATAAAGATATTCATGATGTTGTAATTGTTAACTTTGCAAACTGTGACATGGTAGGACATACTGGTGTTATTCCTGCAGCAATCAAAGCTGTTAGCGTTGTTGATGAATGTATCGGTGAAGTATATGAAAAAGTTCTTGAATTAGGTGGAACTATGTTAATTACTGCTGACCATGGTAATGCTGAAGAAGAATTAGATGCAGATGGAAATCCATTCACTGCTCATACAACAAATGTTGTACCTTTAATTGTTACTAATTCTCATGTAGGATTAAAAGAAGGCGGAAAATTAGGAGATTTAGCTCCAACAATGTTACAATTATTAGGTTTACCAATTCCTGAAGAAATGGATGGAGAATCTTTATTAAAATAATCAATAAGTTCATATTGATTTCATTTTTAATAGGTATATTAAGTGGGTGTAGTCATACTACATCCACTCATACTATACAGAAAGATTTATCAAAAAATCAAATCATAGAAATCAATTATGATGATGTTTTAAAGAAAATAAATCAAAAAGAAGATTTTGTTTTATATATTGGAAGACCTGATTGTAAAGATTGTCAAGAATTTGAACCTTATTTAAAAAAATATTTAAAGAAAAATAAAGGAGTTTATCTTTATTATTTCAATATTAAAGAATATCGAGATCAAGCGAATAGTCAAGAAGCAACAAAAAAAGAAAAATCTCGATATAACCAAATGAGAAAAAAACTTGATTTTTCATGGACACCTACTTTAAAATTAGTGATCAATGGGAAATTTGTAGATCAATATACTTTTTTAGATGAAGATTATTATTCATTACCAAGCAAAAAACAAAAAGAAAAGAAACAGGATTATATTGATAAACTTTCATCTTGGCTAGACCAAATATACCAAGATTAAAAGAAAGGATTGATAAAATATGAAAAAATGTCCAAAATGCCATAAAAATATACCAAGTAATGCAAAAGTATGTCCTTATTGTGGAACACCTCAATCTGGCTATCAACCAATGAAACGTACCCCTAAAAGAAAATACGCATTCATTTATCCAATTTTGATTATTGCACTTGTTTTCTTACCTATGGGAATTTCTTATTTCTTTGCATTTAATGCATTATCTGATAGTGGAATCAATCAAACAGCAACATTAAAAACATATACAAAATCAAATCAAGAAACAGTTGTATATCAATATGATTCCTTAAAAGAATTTTCAAAAAATGTTAAAAATAGTAAAAAATATGTCAATAAGATTAATAACATGGAATCGTCTTTAGAAAAAATAGTTGGAACAAAAAATATGGATTCAGAATATTTGTTTCAAATAACAGATAATAATAATCTTTATGTAGCTGTTCAATATGATATTTCTTTAGATAAACAAAATACAATGAGTATTTCTTATGATTATGATTTATCAAAAGAAAGCCAATTACAGTTTGAATATCATTTAAATGATATTCAACAATTAGATGATGGCTATCAACAATTAAATCAACAAGTTACAAAAATAAATCAAATCATTACACTATTTAATGAAAAAGATAATCAAGAATTAATTCAAAAAACATTAAATGATTTAAAAAATAATGAAGCTGAAATTTCAAAAGAAACACTTTCTCATTATGGAAAAGGAATGACACAATCAAAAGGAAACGATCAATCTTCAATAAGAATATTTAATTATAAAGATACATATCGTTTAAAATTTTCTTATGATTCAAATTTAAATTTAGAAAAATTTATATAAAGCCAAGAAATTGGCTTTTTCTTTTTATGTAAAACAAGTATAATAGGGATAATTATAGGGGAAAAGTAGGTGAATCGATGAGAAAAATTGCAGTTTTAACCTCAGGAGGAGATGCACCAGGAATGAATGGGGCTATTCGTGCTATTGTTCGTGTAGGAATAAAAAGAGGTTTTGAGATTTATGGTGTTTATGAAGGATATAAAGGATTAGTAGCAGGGAATATCAAAAAATTAGGGTATAGTGATGTTTCTGAAATATTATCTAAAGGGGGAACTATTTTAGAATCTTCAAGATTACCTTCATTTAAGGAAGATAAAGTTCAAGAACAAGCAATTCATCAGCTTAAACAAAGAGGAATAGATGGACTTGTTGTTATTGGGGGAGATGGAAGTTATAAAGGAGCTTTAGCACTTAGTCAAAAAAGAATTGATTGTATTGCTATTCCTGGAACAATTGATAATGATATTAATGGAACAGATGAAACAATAGGCTTTCATACGGCACTTTATAACATTATCGATGCTGTTAATAAATTAAGAGATACGTCTAGTTCACATCATCGCTGCTTTGTTGTTGAAGTTATGGGAAATCATGCAGATAATCTTGCTATTTATTCTGCAATTGCATGTGGTAGTGAAATTGTTATTACAGATAAAACAGAGTATGATGAAAATAAAATTATTGAAGAACTTAAAATATGTGAAGAAGAGTATCGTAACAAACATGCGATAATTATTGTAAGTGAAAAAATATTAGATGTTGAAAAACTAGCTAATCGTATTAGCGAAGAAACTGGATATTCAGGAAGATCAATTGTTTTGGGACATATTCAAAGAGGTGGATCACCTGTTCCTGAAGATCGTATTTTAGCATCTAAAATGGCAGAAGAAGCCATTTGTTTATTAGAAAAAAGAAAAAGTGGTTTATGTATCTGCATGAAAGATAATCAAATTATATCTAAAAATATTGAAGAAGCTTTAATTGAAAAAAATGAAAATCAGGATCGTTTATATCAATTATTTTTAGACTTAGCTTAAGGAGAAGATATGAAAAAAATATTATTTAGTGATATTGATGGAACAATTGCTAAGGGCAATTTACCCATTACTTATAAAGATCAAGAAGCTGTAAAAAAATTAAGAACACAAGGTCATTATTTTTCATTTTGTACAGGAAGAAATATTCAAGAAACAAAACTTGTCACACCACATTTTGAATATGATTATCTTGTTTTAAATAATGGAGCAATGATTGTTGATCAAAATGATCAAGTTCTTTATCGAAAACAAATAAAAAATGAAATTGCTAAAGAAATACTTAAAGAAAGCTATCAAAAATATCCTTATCTAAATTATACATTTTTTGATGGTCAACAAACATATGGATATATAAATCAAAAAACATGTATTTTAACAGAAAATGGTTATCAAGAAATAGCAGGTGATTTTTTAGAAATATTAGATCATACTCAAGATGATATTGATATTGTATGTGCTTTTCATCCACAAGAAAAATTAGATGAAATACTTGAAATTCAAAAACAAATCCACCAAAAATATGTAGGTATTCATGCAACACTCAATGTTGTTTATTTAGATATTACAGTAGATTGTACTAAAGGAAGTGGACTTAAAAAGCTTTGTTCATTATTGGATCAAGAAGTGATTTCTTATTGTATAGGAGATTCTTATAATGATTTAGATATGTTTGAAAAAGCTGATCATGCTTATACTTTTAATCGTGTAGAAAAACAAATAAAAGAAAAGACAGAAAAACAAGTTGATTATGTTTATGAAGTCATCAACGATATGTTAGAAGGGGAATAACAATGAGTTGGCAAGATAAATTAAGACAAGTAGAACCATATGTAGCAGGTGAACAACCAAAAATCAACAATATGATTAAATTAAATACGAATGAAAATCCATATGGTCCATGTAAACAAATAAAAGATATTTTAAAAGAAATCGATATTGAAAAATTAAAACTTTATCCAAATAGTGATGGAGAAGAATTAAGACATGCTTTAGCTAAGTATCATGGTTTAAAAGATGAACAAGTTTTTTTAGGAAATGGTTCAGATGAAGTTTTAGCACTTACATTTTTAACATTTTTTAATGGAAGTGATCCAGTATTATTTCCAAATATTTCTTATTCATTTTATCCAGTTTATTGTGATCTTTACCAAATGAATTATAAAGAAATTATTTTGGATCAAGATTTTAAAATGCATGTTGAAGATTTTAAACAACCAAATTCAGGAATTATTTTTCCTAATCCAAATGCACCAACAGGATTACTCGTTTCATTAGATTTCATTGAAGAAGTTTTAAAAAGTAATCCAGAAAGTATCGTTGTTGTAGATGAAGCTTATATTGATTTTGGAGGACAATCATGTGTCCCACTTATTCATCAATATGAAAATTTAGTGGTTATTCAAACGTTTTCTAAATCAAGATCTTTTGCTGGAGCTAGATTAGGAGTAGCTTTAGGAAATAAAGAAGCTATTTCTCATCTATATGATGTGAAAAATTCTTTTAACTCGTATCCTATTGATTATATAACTCAACAAATTGGACTTGTTTCTGTTTTAAATAGTCAAGATATGAAAGAAAAATGTCAAAAAGTAATTAAAACAAGAGAATATACAAAAACGAAACTAAAAGAATTAGGATTTGTGGTTCCAGATAGTTATGCTAACTTTGTATTTGTAAAACATCCAAAGATTGATGGGGAAGAATTATTTTTAGCACTTAGAAAAGAAGGCATTATTGTGCGTCATTGGAATAAACCATTGATTAATCAGTATTTAAGAGTTACGATTGGAACTGACCAACAAATGGAAAGATTCTTTGAATTTTTAGAAAACTATTTAAATCAAAAAGGATTGTTATGATTTTTTCATAACAATCCTTTATAAAAAAGAAGCTATAGCGATTGCTATAGCCTTTATTTTTCTTCTGTATGATGTAAATCTTCTTTAATTTGAGTTGTAGAAATTTCAGGAGTTCTTGGTAAATAAATAACTTCTACACCCTCATCCTTTAGATAATCAAATTTACCTTTCCAATCATCTCCAATAACAAAAGTATCAATATGATATTCTTTAATATCTTTGATTTTTTGATCCCAATTTTCTTCAGGAATAACTAAATCTACAAAACGTACAGATTCTAGTAGACCTTTTCTTTGTTCATAAGAGAAATAACATTTTTTATCTTTTTTCAAACGTGTAAATTCATCAGTTGAAACAGCAACAATTAAATAATCACCTAAAGCTTTCGCACGTTTTAATAAATTAATATGTCCGTAATGTAATAAATCAAATGTACCATAAGTAATAACTCTTTTCATACCTAACCCTCTTTTACTTTTAATAATACTATTTTCAAAATTAATATCTGCAACAGACTTTGTTAGCTCTGTTTTTCGATCACGATTCATTAATGCCTTGACTGCTTCATTTGGACTAACTTTACCTTTAACAATAGCATCGACCATGGCAGTAATTGGCATTTCTACATCATATCTTTTAGCAAGTTGCATTGCAGCAGGTAAAGCGTTTAAACCTTCAACGACCATACCAACTTCTTTTGTAGCGTCATCAACATTGTAACCTTGTCCAATTAATGTTCCACATTTAAAGTTACGACTATGCACGCTTGTTGCTGTGACAATCAAATCACCAATTCCGGCAAGACCATGGAATGTTTGTTCAAGGCATCCCATTGTTGTTCCTAAACGTGTCATTTCAGAAAGACCACGCGTAATAAGGGCAGCACGAGTGTTATCACCATAATTTAACCCATGGGAAATACCAGCTGCTAAAGCAATGATATTTTTTAAAGCACCACATAATTCAACCCCGCGGACATCAATGTTTGTATAAACACGCATGCATGTATCTTGGAAAAGATTTTGTACTTTTTCAGCAACTTCTAAATCATCACAAGCTGAAACAATGGTTGAAGGCATATCTCTTACAACTTCTTCAGCATGGGTTGGACCTGATAGAGCTACGATTTTCGCTTGATTTCCTAAAACATCTCGAATAATTTCAGACATTGTATAAAGACTATCTTTTTCAACCCCTTTAGCAAGATCGATTAAGATTTGCTCTTTAATATAATCTTTAGCTGTTTCCATTGTACTTCTCATAAAAATGGAAGGAACAGCAACCACTAAATACTCGCTATTGCATACTTCTTTAATATCTGTTGTAAATTCCATATCATCAGGAATTTCTAATTCAGGTAATTTTGGATGTGTTCTGTTTTTTTGAATATATTCAATTTCTTGAGGTAAAGCCGACCAAACCATCACTGAATGATGACGATTGCATAACACTCTTGCGACAGCCATCCCCCATGTACCTGCGCCTAAAACACCAACTTTATACATGATAAATAACCTCCTATTTTTTGATGTATTTCATTTTTTCATTTTTTATAAAAACCCAATGATCATCATTTGAATCATCTTCACTAAAATGATAATCATCGATCACAATTTCTTTTATTTGTTCAATATCTTCAATATGATGTTCAATCAAATAATTGAGTATCATTCCTCTAGCTTTTTTTAAATACACGGCATTTCGTTTAAAAGTATGCCCATTTCTTATCACAAAATCAAGTTGAATGATTGGAAGATCAAACATTTTTCCATATTCTTTCGTACTTAAAGAAAGAATAACATCTTCATTTTTTAAATAATCATTTAGTTCTTTATACCAATATTGATATAAATTTATTTCATTTAATTTATGTTTCATTTCTAAACGATGATAATTTACAGCATCATTATAACGTAAAATTCCATAAAGTGGAGAATTAATTAGTAAATGCTTATCTAAATAATCCCATTCTTCTTTTTGATAATTCTTTAAATCAAGCTGTTTAAAAACAACGCCATTAAATAAATTTATGGCTGCAAAAGTTTCCTGAAAATAATCATAAATTAATGAAGATTGTTTAAAAGAAATCTTCATCAAATCATGAATTTGATCAATATCTAATTCTTTTAATTGTTTTCTTAAAGATTCTGCTTTATTAAAAAACAATGGTGTTTGTTTTTCAATAGGAAAATGCTTTTCTTTTAAACTTTTTGCATCAGCAATTATAATTTTCATAGACTTCACCACATCCATTATATATTAAAATAAAAAATTATGATATACTACATTCGGTGATAAAGATGAATACAACAATTATAGATAAGATATTAATTCATATGCTCGATATGGAACATAGTCAAATTATTTACTCTGATCAATTTATTGATTTAATAGAGGGAACAACTGAATATTATGATAAAAAAATAGAAAAATGTTTAACGAATACAACCATTAAAGAACTCATTGTAGGAAGTGAACATCATTTATTACAAGCAGCTAGAAATATGATCATTGATGATGAACAATTTATTGTTGAATCTAAAAAGATTGCTCAAGATCTATTTGCTGTCAGCAAATATGTAGAAGAAATGCCTAATAGTAATTTAATGTTTGTTGAATGTAAAGTAGATGGAGAAAAGATGATTCTCATCATGAAATTAAATTATAAAGTGACACCTATTTCTATTGTGGAAGAAGTAGATGGTAAAAGATTTATTAAATTTGTTAATAGACAAAGTCTTCCACCTAAAACTTCAGCTGTTGAAGAAGCAATTATTATCAATGTTGATAAAAACACAGTTTCTTTAATTGAAAAAAGATTTCAAATAGATGGAAAACCAGGCTATTATCTTAATGAACAATATATTAAAGGTGAACCTAAATTAACAGATAAACAAAAAATGAGTATTGTCAATAAAGTCGTTAAAAAAGTCGATAGTGAATATAATGTTTTTGAAGGTGATCCTACAGCTATGGTCAAAAAAGAAATGATTGATTTAGTGATGGAACATTTACCATTAAAACCAATGGAAATTGCGAAGAAGGTCATGGGTGATGATTATAACGCACAAGAAGAAGTTGAAACGATTATGAGAGATCTAGGAATTGAAGAAGATGATGAAATTGTTAATGTCCCACTTTCATTAGATCGTATGTCAAGATGTAAATTGGTTTTAGATGATGATCGTATTATTGAATTAAATGTTGAAGATTATTTAAATCATGAAAATATTACAACCGAAACAGATATGTCAGGATATTCAACAATTACTTTAAATAATATTAAGGATATTAAGATTAAATAAAGACAATAAGTTTTCTTTATGATAGAATAAACAGGCATATAATGAAAGGAAATAGATAAATGAGTAAAGTAATTAAATTAGGTAACTATAAAGGAATTGAATTTAAAGTAGAAAAAGTACCTGTATCTAATGAAGAAGTTGAACAACAAATTCAAATGATTTTAGCTCAATCAAGTCAAACAGAAGAAAAAGATGGAGATACTGTTGAAAACGGTGATATCGCTACAATCGATTTTGTTGGTTTAAAAGATGATGTTGCTTTTGAAGGTGGAACAGGAAATGATTATGATTTAGAAATTGGTTCAGGATCATTTATTCCAGGGTTTGAAGAACAAATGATTGGTATGAAAGTTAATGAAACAAGAGATTTAAACTTAACTTTCCCAGAAAATTATCAAGCAGAAGATTTAGCTGGACAAGATGTTGTTTTCAAAGTAACAGTTAAAAAATTATCTGTAAAAAAAGCAGCTGAATTAAATGATGATTTTGTTGAAGGTTTAGGTGTACCTGAAATTAAAACAGTTGAAGATTTAAAAGCTTATATTAATGAAGGTTTACAACAACAACATGATCAACAATATGAAGCACAAAAAGAAAATACAATTTTTGATGCTTTCATGGCAGATAGTGAAGTTGAATTAGATGATGATGCAATTGATGAGGCATTAGATAGACAAATGTCTTATATGGCGAATCAAATGATGGCTCAAGGAATTCAATTAGATCAATACTTACAAATGACAGGTATGGATGAAGAAAAATTAAGAGAACAAATGAAACCATCTGCTACTCAACAAGCTAAATTAGAAGCTTTAATTGATGAAATTATTGCTGTTGAAAATATTGTTGTTACAGAAGAAGTTTTAGATGAACAATTAAATATGGTTGGACAAGCTAATCAAATGACTAAAGAACAAGTATTAGAAAAAATTGATTTAGAAGGATTCAAAAGAGATTTATCTCGTATGCAAGCAAGCCGTATTATTGTAAATAATGCAGTTGAAAAATAATGAAAATTCCACGATATAGTGGAGTTTTTTTATTATACTGTATAAAAATAATTTTTTCATTGATATTTAGTTTGGTTAATGCAAAATAGGTTGAGTAATTAAAGAAAAAGGGTAAAAATATCTATCTGTATTAAGGGGTTTCATTTTTTATGAAAATCATTGTTTTGGGAGCCGGTAAAGTCGGAAAAACACTTATTAAACATATGTCAAATGAAGATCATGATATTATTGTTGTTGATCAAAATGCAACTAAAGTAGAAGAAGTTGTAAACCAATATGATGTTATAGGTGTTGTAGGTAATGGTAGTTCATAGGATATATTGATGGAAGCAGGAGCAGAAGATGCTAACCTTATTATTTGTGTAACTACTTCAGATGAATTAAATATTTTAGCAGGATTAATGGCTAAAAAAATGGGAACAAGACACACTATTGCACGTGTTAGAAATCCTGATTATTCATCACAACGTGATTTTATGAGAAATCAATTAGGTTTTTCAATGATCGTTAATCCTGAACTTGAAGCAGTAAGTGAAATTTGTCGTGTTTTATCTTTTCCTTCAGCTGTTAAAGTGGATACTTTTTCAAGAGGAAAAGTTGAGCTTGCTGAATTCTTTGTGGAAGATCATAGTCGTTTAAATGGAGTTGAATTAAATCAATTACATAAAATTACAAAAACAAATATTTTAGTATGTGCTGTAAGTCATAATGAAGATGTAATTATTCCAGATGGAAATTATGCTATTAAACCAGGTGATCATTTATATATTACAGGGACACATCGAGATTTATCAAGATTTTGTTTAGATATCGGTGTTATCACAAATCGTATTAAAAATGTTATCATTGTTGTTGGTATCAAAACTTGTTTTATCTTTTGATATGTTGGCAGGACGACTTGAAATATTCCCAATGTTATTATTATTTGCTCCATCTCAATGGAGAAAATAGACTACTTAGAAGTCCCTAGTGGACTTCTTTTAAAATATTAAAAATTATTTATTAGGAGATCTCGAAAGAGGTCTTTTTGCATTTCACACCCTAAAAACGACATTTCGCGACAAATGAAAAAATAAAGTATCATAAATAGTAAAATATGAATAGACAAGGGAGGTTTTTTATTAACAAATAAATAAGTAGTTTTAAACATAATAATTTTTAATAAGGGGAGGAAAAGAAAGTTATGAAGATAAAAATTAAGAAAATAATAGCAAGCGTACTTACATTTATGATGATTTTTACACAAGTACCTGTAAATGTATTTGCGGCAGATACTAATATTTCAAGTGATGGAAGTACGTATTATACAAGTACACCAGGAACATATAATTTGCCTGGAGGTACGTATTATACTAAGAAATATTCTACATGGGAAAATGCTGGTACAAAAGTTCGTGTACAATATAATAGCTCTAAAATAGGAACGATAGCTTTAAATATATTAGGCGATGTTATTAATAATCCTGATAAAAGTGGAAGGTTTGATTTTATTAGGACTGACAGAAATACTGATGTAACTATTAATATGAATGGTCATACATTTACTTATAGTGGAAATGATGTTTACAGTCTATGCGGATTTGTTGAAAATTCAGGAACAATGACAATCAATGGTAGTGGTGGAACGATTGTATCTGATGAAGTTGGACTTAACTCTGTAGAGGGAGTTTTGAATGTTAATGATGCCACAATTAAAGCAAATCGTATTGGTATTTACAATAAAGCGACAGTACTTAAACTAAAAAATGTCACGTTTGAAAATTGTGGAACAGATGTTCAACTTGGTAGTAATGGTACCATTGATCTTTCAGAATATAATGGAAATGCTATTACAATTGATATTGATTATAACATAAATGATGGAAAAAAACACAGAATATCTCCAAGAGGAGTAAGTAGAGATGATTTGAATAAAATAAAATTTGTAAGAAATAGTGATAAATTATACAGAGTTGATCTTAGATATGACGAAGAAGGTCAATATATATATTTAGCAAAACATGTTCACAAATGGAACTATGTACTTGATAACAGCGATGAAAGTGGAAAAATAATAAAAGGTTATTGTAGTGAAGAAGATAGAAAGAGTGAATGTGATTATCAGGATCCAGATACTACAACAGCGAAAATAGTATTAAAAACAAAAGATGGAGGGTATAAGAAAGGAGACAATGCTTGGGTTGAAAATGCCGCTGGTAATAATACCTCTAGTTTTCCAATATCAGGAGATTCATACAAATTAACATATTATCAAAATGGACAACAATTATCACAAAGACCAACAGAACCAGGAGATTATTCAGTAACTCTAACAATGAATCAAGTTTCAGTTTCTGGAGAATTCACAATTACGAAAGCAGAATATTATACAAATAAAATATATTTCAAAGATAAGAACTGGAAAGAACAAGATAATTGTAAATATACTTATCAAGGATATCAATCAGAATTTGGTCCATATGTAAAAGTCAATGATGGGTATGGTCATCTTATGGATCCGAATTATGTAGATTCAAATGCAGTTGTTTCTTATGAATACAAGAAATGTGATGATGACGACAGTACATATAAACCAATAAGTTCAGATAAGCTATTAGCTGAGTTAAATAGTCTAAAACCTGGTACTTATTATATTAGAGGAGTAGTTTCTGAAACAAATCATTATTTGCGTTTAACAACAAAATCACTTAAATTTACTGTATTAAAAGCAGAACCTACTCCACCTAGCATTGTTAAATACACATGGGAATATGGAGAACAACCAGAACTTGTCCCTGAAAGTATGTTAGATAATTGTCAATATTCATATAAATATTATGATCGTGATACAAATGTTAAGGTCAATAAAGAATATCCAGACGTAGGAAAATATTATTTAAGTATATATAATTCGGGATCGGATCTTTATAAGCCTGGCTGGGCTCCTCAAAAATTTATTACTATTACCCAAAGAACAGCAACTTTATCATGGAAACTAGATGGAACAAATACATTTAAAATTCCATATGATGGTAAACCACATGTTCCAACAGCAACTGTTACTAATACAGTTGGAGATGACAAATGTAACGTGACTGTTTCTGGTGAACAAACTGCAGTAGGTACATATACTGCAACTGCAACTGAATTGAGTGATTCAAATTATAAATTACCTGTACAAAATACAGTTACATTCGAAATTGTCAAAGCCCATAGAGAAGCACCGACATCTGTAACAGCCACAGGAACAACATATAAAGGTGGAACAGATGGTAAATTAAATAATGTTGATTCATCAATGGAATATAGAAAAGATGGTGAAAATGAATGGCATAGTATTTCTGGAGATACTGTAGAAGGATTATCTACCGGTAAGTATTATGTAAGATATAAAGATAGTAAAAATTATTATGCTTCACCTGAAAAGGAAGTATATGTAGCCAATGGACAAGAAATCAAAGTAAAAGTTCCAGCTAGTCAAGTTGGATATACTTTAAGTGTTAGTAATACAGTTGTTGATTATAATGAATCAAGTACTCTTACATTTGCCTTGAATAAAGGCTATTCAAAAACAAAAGATTTCGCTGTTAAGGTCAATGGTAAAACTGTTCAATTAAATAACAATAATCAATACACAATTAAAAATATTCAAAAAGATACAAATATTACAGTTGAAGGAGTAGCTGATATAACAGCACCTGATACAGAAATAAAGGTATCCAATAAAACATGGAAAAGTATTTTAAATACAATTACATTCGGTTTATTCTTTAAAGAAACACAAAAAGCAGAAATTACAGCTACTGATGAAGGTAGTGGAGTTAATAAATACTATTATTATGTTGATAAATCAGGTAGTGAAGAATCACTAACAGAGAAACAATTACAAGCAGTAGATTGGAAAGAAGGAGAATCTGTTACATTTAGTGAAGATAGTAATTATGTTATTTATGCCAAGGTAACAGACAAAGCAGGAAATATTAAATATGTTTCAACAGATGGTATCGTAATTGATACGATTGCACCACAAGTATCAGGTGTAGAAAACAATCAAACATATACGAAAACACAAACATTTACAGTAACTGATAACAATTTAGATACAGTAAAAGTAGATGACAAAGTTGTAACATCTTATACATTAGTTCCTAAAAAAGGAACATATACAATCGAAGTAACAGATAAATCAGGAAATAAAACAACATTAAATAATATTACAGTTAACTGGGAAAAAGTAAAAAAACCAACAGTAGAAAGCAAAGTATATACAGGACAAACATTAACTGCAAATATTTCAGAAAATGGTTTATACACAGTTAAAGAAAATAATGGTGGTATTGATGTAAATGAATATGATGTTCAATTGACTTTAAAAGATCCTACAAATTATAGATGGGAAGACGGTACTGTTGATACAACAGTAAAATTCAATATTACCCAAGCAACACAAGTTGTTACGAAACCAACAACAAAAACACTAACATATAATGGAAGTGAACAAGAATTAGTAAATGCAGCATCTACTAATGGAGGAACAGTAAAATATTCTTTAGACAATAAAAACTGGTCAACATCAATTCCAACAGGAAAAGATGCCAAAGAATATACAGTTTACTACAAAGTAGAAGGAAATAAAAACTTTAAAGATGTAGATGTACAAGAAATCACAAATAAAATCAATCCTAGAACAATTGATTTAAACTGGAACAAAGAATTAACTTACAATGGGAAAGAACAATTACCAACGGCTACAGTTAATAACTTAGTAGATGGTGATAAATGTGAAATTACTGTTGATGGAGATAAACATAAAAATGTAGGTACTTATGAAGCTAAAGCTACAAAAGTAAGTAATCCCAACTATAAATTACCTGAAAATGTAACAACAAGTTATACAATTAAACCAAAAGATATAACTGTTACAATAACACCTAATGGTGGTACTTATGGTGAAAAAATTACAGGTGCTACAGCTAAGTTAAATGATGTAGAAAATGGCAATCATCCAGAAGTAACATTAACTTACACAGGAACAGGGTATGATGGAACAAAAGTTAATGGAACAGAAGTTCCTAGTCATGCAGGTAAATATACTGTTACAGCAAGTATCGATGACAAAAACTATAATTTAACTGATACAAATACAGCTGAATTTGTAGTAAAAGGTGCAGATGCTGGATTAAAAGTAAAAGAAGTGAATGATAAAAAATATGGTGATCAAGGATTTAAATTAGAAGTATCTCATAAAGGAAATGGAAAATTATCTTATTCAAGTAGTAATGAGGATGTAGCTACAGTAGATGATCAAGGTAATGTAACAATTCATAATGCTGGTACAACAAAATTAAAAGTTACATTAGGAGTTGATCATAACTATGATAGTGATAGTAAAGAAGTAACATTAACTGTTAATAAAATCAATCATGAATTAACAGTTGATCAAAAAGATGTTGAAAAGACTTATGGTGATGAAGCATTTACAATTCATGCTCAAAGTAAAGATAATGAATCAGCTATTGAATATGCAAGTAGCGATGAAAAAGTAGCTACAGTAGATAGTGAAGGTAATGTAGTTATCAAAGGCGCAGGTAAAGTCATCATTACAGTAAGTCAAAAAGAAAGTAAGAATTATAAAAAAATATCTAAAGAAATAAATCTTACTGTTAAAGCTAAAAAGATTACAGTTACTGTAAATGATGCATCAAAGACATATGGAGATGAAGACTCTGAATTTACATATGTAAATGATAAACTTATTGGTAATGATAAATTAACAGGAATTATTCTTACAAGAGAAGAAGGAGAAGATGTAGGAACATATAAGATAAAAGTAAGTCAAAAAGAAGGATCAAATCCAAATTATGATATTACTTTTAAAGATGGAACATATACAATTAATCCATTATCGATTGATAAAGGAACAGTTGTATTAGGAAATGTCTTAAAATATACAGGAGAAAAACAAACACAAGAAGTAGAACAAGTTTTAGTCAATGGAAAAGCATTAAATAAAGAAGATTATGAAGTATTAGATAATCAAGCAACGAAAGAAGGAAAACATGTTCTAACAATCAAAGCTAAAGGAAATAACCATACAGGATCCTTTGAATATGCTTATGTTATTTTACCAAAAGATTCAGATAAGATAGGAACAGGATCATTTACTGTTAAAACAACAGGAAATATTGAAATCAATAAAAATGATTTAATTGATATCTTAGTTGAAAATAAAGAAATAACGGCTAATGAATTAAGTGAAGTAGCTAATGGAAAAGAACTAGAATTTGTATTAGATATAAAAGAATCAAGTTCTAATAAACTTATTGAATCTAGTACAAAGGGATATATCGTAGGAAAATACTTAAATATTACTTTAAATAAAATAGTTAATGGAACAAGTGAAAGTATTCATGAACTTACAAAGAAATTAAAAATAAGCATAGAATTACCAACAGAATTGATCAATAAAGATAAGACGATTACAAGAACATATTTTATTGCTAGAAGTCATAATGGAAAAGTAGATATACTAGAAACAAATTATGATGAAAAGACAAATAAACTTACATTTGAAACAGATAAGTTTAGTGATTATGCAATTATCTATAAAGATAAAAAAGAATTAAAAACAACGGTAACTACTTCAATAAATAAATCAAATACAAAACAAACAACGAAAGCTAAAACGGGAGATAATGCAAATATTATAGGATTAATGATGCTACTAGTAAGCAGTATGTTTGTGATAGTATTTGTAAGAAAAAAAGAAAATTAATAGAGAAATAGAAAAAGTCTTTAAGTTGATGCTTAAAGGCTTTTTCGCTGTTTTCAATTTTAAATACCTAACGACACTATTCAAAACTGAACGACCTTTCTTAACAAATACCAAGTATACTAAAATATTTATATGCTACTAATTTAAATTTTAAATCTAATGATAAATTTAATAGTCAAATATTAGTAAAATATAGAGAGGAAATAATCTACTGTTTTTGTTACTTTTTTTGTAACAAGATGTTTTATTAAATGGATTGTTTTTTTTATTAAAGAGTCTATAATTGTATACAACATGAATGGAGGATTGCCTATGCTAGTAGATGGACATATGCATTTAGAAAACGGACCACTTACTAAAGAATATGTAATGGAATTTATTAATGAAGCTTATAAACAAGGATTTGATCGTATTCAAATTTTAGATCATACACATCGTTTTAAAGAATTTGAAGTTATTTATCAAGGTGTTAAAGAAGCAAGTGATCAACAAAGAGAATGGCTTGCTAATAAGAAAATGAAATTTAAAGATACACTTTCTAGTTATGTGCGTTTAATTAATGAGGTAAAAGAGGAAGAACTTCCAATAGAAGTTTTATTTGGATTAGAAGTATGTTATGTTCCTGAATATAAAGAAGAAATAAGACATATTTTAGAACCCTATCAATTTGATTTTTTAGTAGGAGCTATTCATTCTATTGATGGACTTTTATATGATATGCCTTGGTCTAAAGAACTACTTTGGGAAAAATATAATGTAGATGATATTTATCATCGTTATTATGAATTGATTTTTGATTTAGTTAAAAGCGATTTATTTACGCAATTAGCTCATCCTGATACAATTAAAATGTTTGGTTATTATCCAACTTATGATTTAAAACCAACTTATCATGAACTTGCTGAATTATTAGTAAAACATCATGTTAAAGGGGAATGTAATACAGGGTGTTATTATCGTTATCATCATCCTGATAAAGGTTTGTCTAAAGAATTGTTGGATATTTTTAAAGAACATCATGTGGATATTATTACAGCGAGTGATGCACATAAACCAGCAGATGTAGGAACTTGCATCAAAGATATTTATAAGTTATGTCAGTATGATTAAGTTGTTCTTGATTGAACAACTTTTTTGCTTTATGATAGACAAAAAAAGAAAGGTTGTTAGAAATGAGAATTACAGAATTATTAGATATAAATTCGATAGATTTAAATCCACAAGTTTCTAATAAAGAAGAAGCAATCAATCATCTGGTTGATTTATTAGATCAAAGTGGAAAATTAAATGATAAAGAAATTTATAAAGAAAGTGTTTTAAATAGAGAAGCGCAAAGTACAACAGGAATTGGTGATGGTGTTGCTATTCCTCATGGACAAAGTGAAGGTGTGAAAACAGCAGGATTATCTGCAATGGTTGTTAAAGAAGGATTAGATTTTAAATCTCTTGATGGACAACCTACTTATTTATTTTTTATGATTGGTGCTCCTAAAGATTCGGGAGGTGCTCATTTACAAGCTCTTGCACAGTTATCTACTTTATTAATGGAAGAAGATTTTAGAAATGCTTTAATTAATGCATCTTCTAAAGAAGAATTTTTACAATTAATAGATGCTAAGGAAAATAAAAAAGAAGAAGTGAAAGAAATTGTTCATCCTGCTGTTTTAGCAGTAACTGCGTGTCCTACAGGAATTGCTCATACTTTTATGGCGGCTAAAGCTTTAGAACAAGCGGGAGAAAAATTAAATATTTCTATTAAAGTAGAAACTAATGGGCAAGAAGGGGTTAAAAATCAATTAACACAAGATGATATTGATCATTGTACTTGTATTATAGTAGCTGCTGATAAAAAAGTAGAAATGCAAAGATTTGAAGCGAAAAAAGTAATTCAAGTTCCTGTAAGAGATGGGATTTCGAAAGCTGAAGAGCTTGTTCAAAAAGCAAATAATGGCGATGGTGAAATATATCATCATGATACTAAAAAAGAAAAACAAAATATCATACGTTTATTTTACAAACATTTAATGAATGGTATTTCACATGCTTTACCATTCCTTGTTGCAAGTGGAGTTCTATATGGTATTTTATATCTTGTTAAAGATCAGGTATTATCAAATCAATCATTGACACTTATAAATTATGTTCAACAATTAATAACAATCATGATTATTCCAATTGTATCAGCCTATATTGCTGATAGTATTGCAGATCGACCTGCAATGGTTTCTGGATTTGCTGGGGGATTAATTGTTTGTCAAGGAATTTCAATGTCATCAATTTCTGCTAATTCAACTTCTTTGCTTGCAGGAATTGTTGCTGGTTTTTTAGCAGGATTTGTTTCATTGATTTTAAAGAAATTATTTTCTTATTTACCACAATGTTTAAAAGGAATAGAAGCATCATTATTCCATCCTGTTTTATCAACTATTATTGTTTTACTTGTGATGATTTATTTAAATGGTTATTTGTATATAGCACATAGCTATATTTTACAATATGTTTCACTTGTTGAATCTCAAATGTCAACAAAAATCTTATTTGGATTTGTTTTAGGAATGATGATGGCTATTGATAATGGTGGTCCTATTAATAAAACAGCCTATGTTTTTGGAATAGGAATGCTTATAAGTTATGATTATTATCCAATGGCTGCAGTCATGGCTGGAGGAATGATTCCACCATTTGTAATTGCTTTAACAGCAACATTATCTAAAAATAGATTTTCTAATCGAAAAGATGCATTAATGAATTATATTAATGGTATATCTTTTATATCTGAAGGAGCCATTCCATTTATTCAACAAGAATCAACTGTCATTTTACCAGCATGTTGTTTAGCAGCAGGTCTTGCAGGAGCATTATCAATGTATTTTGAATGTTCAATTACTTCTCCTCATGGAGGATTATTCTTAATATGGATGGTCAATAATCCATTATATTATTTAGCGTTAATTGTTTTATCAACAGTTGTAGGAACATTGTTATTATTTATTTTTACAAAATTAAAAAATAACGTAAAATAGTATGCAAGTTAATATGAAATTTTTAAGAAGTCATTGTGACTTCTTTTTTTTGGACAATCCGTCCATTGAAAGAAGAAAAAAAGAAAGATAAAATAAT
>ENA-ORUA01001248-ORUA01001248.1-human-gut-metagenome-genome-assembly--contig:-NODE-1248-length-23944-cov-7.680481_pt1 | contig 23944 bp, 20 predicted proteins | sample MGYA00242076_ERZ509201 | MGnify/ENA primary metagenome ERZ509201 (study PRJEB26280, sample SAMEA2338863) | human gut metagenome | biome: human gut; feature: human-associated habitat; material: faeces...
CACGCCGCCAGCGTTCATCCTGAGCCAGGATCAAACTCTCATGTTAAAAAGTTTTTTCCTGCCAGTTTTATCTGGCATTGTTTACTGTTAATTCGGGTAGCTTCTCGATCTTTTTCATCGATCTGCTTGTTCTTGAATCTCGCAATTCATTTTTCTGAAAATCTTGGAATTTTCAGGGTTGCATTACTGTTTATTTGTCAAAGATCATAACCTCTCTTTTATGAGAAGCTTTGCTGTTGTTTCAGCGACAGCTTTGATAGTCTATCACAGCAATCTCTGTTTGTCAACTACTTTTTTCAAGTATTTTTGACATTCACCAACAGCTAACGGAGAAGGAGGGATTTGAACCCTCGCGCCGCTATTAACGACCTGCACCCTTTCCAGGGGTGTCCCTTCAACCTCTTGGGTACTTCTCCAGATAGTTGATTCTGATAATCTATATAATGATCGGCGGCACGAATGCCTAGCGGAGAGAGTGGGATTCGAACCCACGCGCCCTTTCGGACAAACGGTTTTCAAGACCGCCTCGTTATGACCACTTCGATATCTCTCCGAATGTGTGTCCATTTCCTTGTCATCTCTGTTGTTTACCTGACGACAAAAGCTATTCTAACAAAAAGGATTACTATTGTCAACACATTTTTACACAATTTTTATTTTAATTTTTTTCAATAAGAAAAAGCCCATTTTATCACACTTCCGGGCTTTTTCTTTTTCCTGAAAATACAGTTTTTTCTTTTAATTGTTTCTGATTTGGTAAAATTGTTGTGTTTTTTTCCACAACTGTCAAAGTTTTAAATCGTCCAGCAAAAGTTCTGCATAGATGCCACCGATCTCTCTCAATCCTCTGGCGATCAGAGATGCAAAATTTACAGCACCATCATAACGCAGATGTGTATTGTCCTCAGATTTCTCCGGGTGATTTTTATACTCGCCCTCCGGGAAGAACATATACCATCTTCTGCTGTTCTTCTCTCCGGCTTTTTTTAACTCCATACGGCTCATGCTGTAGAGATCCACCAGAGGAACATTATTTTTCTCCGCGGTCTGCTTCATAGCAGCCACATAATCGGAATGTGCTCCGATCCCCAAGTGTTTCTCATCCATAAAGCATCTGCGCTCTAAGGGAGTGATCAGCACCGGATAAGCGCTGTGCTCTCTTGCCACACGGATAAAGGTTTCAAGATTCTCCATGTAAGTGGAAAAAGGCTCTGTATATCTGGTGGGATCCTCTTTTTTCTCGTCATTGTGTCCAAACTGGATAAACAGGAAATCTCCTGCACCAATTCTCTCCTCTATGGTTTTCAGTCTCCCCTCGTCCATAAAGCTCTTAGTGCTTCTGCCATTCTTGGCATGATTGCTTACCTGATATTCCGGCTTTACAAATAAAGAAAATACCTGACCAATACCTGTCTGCGGATAAGTCGTGTAGTCATTGGTCTGGACCGTGGAATCTGCAGCCCAAAAAATTCTGTTCATTTCTGCCCTCATTTCTGCGCTTCCCCTGCGCATCTGTCATCCTGCAATGCAGGAAACATGTTTTTGGATTTCTCTTAAAATACAACACAAGGGAAACCGAAGTTTCCCTTGTCTAAGTCTAAATACATGCGAGAAGAAAATCACTCCTTAACAGCGCCGATATTAACACCCTTTACGAAGTATTTCTGCAGGAAAGGATACAGTGCCATGAAAGGAAGGATTGCACATACGATCGCTGCATAGAACAGAGTGTTCTGGGATACCGAATACTGTGTAGTAGGGGTATCACCATCCATGATCATATTACGTAACTGATACTGGAAGTTCACCTGATCAGGATTGGTAATATAGATCTTAACGGTAGAATAGTCATTCCATACGGTAACTGCGAACATCAGACCGATGGAAGCCAGAGCTGCCTTGGACAGAGGGAGCACGATCTTGAAGAAGATTCCCATAGGGGAGCATCCGTCGATCTCAGCCGCCTCGAACAGACTGGCAGGTATTCCTTCGAAGAAGTTACGCATCAGTACCAGGTTGTACACGTTCATACCGTGTTTCACCACCAGGATCCACATGCTGTTAACCAGGTGTAACTGCTTCATTACCAGGTACTCGGGGATCATACCACCGGAGAAGATCATGGTAAACAGAAGGAAATATGCGAAGAAGTTACGTCCGGGCATATCAAACTGGATCAGTACATAGCCACCCAGGGTGGACAGGAGCAGACCAAGGAAAGTACCGAGCACCGTAGTGATAACGGAGTTGATGAAAGGTCTGTACAGTCTCTGGGTATGAATGATGGTCTTATAGCCATCTAATGTAAAATCCTCCGGCCACAGTCTGAACTGATATACACCCACAGCATTGAAGGAGTCTACTACTACCTTCCAGATAGGTACCAGTACCAGGAGGCCGATCAGAATAAATACGATGTAGTTTACAATATCGAATACATGAACCTTTTTCTTAGGTTTACGATAAGCTGTCTTTGCCACGTTTAACACCTCCTATACAATGCCACGGCCACGGGTCTTCTTACTAGCCCAGTTACATATCAGTACCAGGACACAGCCAACCAGGGACTTGAAGAGACCAACTGCTGTAGAGTAACCATAGTTCGGCAGAGCGATCGCGAATGTCTGACGGTAAATATAAGTAGAAATAACATCAGATACGCTGTATACCGCATTGTTGTATAATACGAATACGGACTCGAACATATTCATAACCTTAGCAAGGTTCAGGATCAATACAGTGATAATCGTATTGGACAGTGCAGGCAGCGTTACGAAACGCATCTTCTGCATACGGGTTGCACCGTCGATATCGGCTGCTTCATACAGCTCCGGGTTGATACCTGCCAGAGTAGCCAGGAAGATAATGGTTCCCCAACCGGTCTCTTTCCAGATATTGATAAGGTAGAAGATCGGTCTCCACCATGCAGTGCTTGCCAGGAAATAAATTCCCTTGGCATCCGGTGCCAGAATGCCCCAGTCACGCAGCAATCCATTTACCAGACCGGTAGAGGAAGGAGACAGGAACAAGCTGAAGATAGATGCAACTACTGCCCATGACATAAAGTGGGGCAGATATATGATAGTCTGCAAAGTTTTCTTTGCAAAGAGATTTCCCATTTCATTTAAGAAGATTGATACGATGACCGCAGTGAAGGTCGTGATCAATAACTTCATAATACTCAGTTCCAATGTGTTTCTGAATGCACTCCAAAACGCATCGGTCTTAAACATACTGTAAAAATGCTTCAGTCCTACAAAAGTAGGAGCACCTACGGGCTTGTAATCGTAGAATGCATAACGAATACCAAGCATGGGCCAGTAATACATGATCAAAATGAACACAAATACAGGCAGGAACATCAAATAATAGCCTCTGTTATTCCAGATCCTAAGACCAAGAGGCTTGTGACGTACTTCTACGCCGGTGGATGTGGTGATTTTCTTTTTCTTGCTCATACCATCCCTCTTCCTTTCGACTTCATCTCACACATTCTTTTCTCTCTAAAATATCCTGTCCCATGGGTTTTTGCATCCCGGCGGGACAGGATAATGATATCATGTTTTTATAGCTTCTGCTACGATATTGCAGATATTATTACTGATTCAGTTCAGCTAAGCACTGATCGATAATGGAGCCAACTGTGTCAACGTAGGTCTGCATAGCTGCATCTACATCACCGCCATCCACTACTACTGAAGTGATAGCTGCCAGCTTAGCATCATAGATGGTGCCGGACTCGTTGGTGTAGGTCTCAGAAGTAGGAGACTGAGGAGCATCCTTGCAGTTCTCGGTGAAGAACTTGTTACCTTCTGCAGCCAGGCTGGAAATATCGTTAAAGCCGTTGTCCAGAGAGCAGATAACCAGAGCGGGATCCATAGCATTCTTCTTCCATACGGAGTTAGGATCGTTAGGAGACTGCTTTAAGTGGAACGTACCGTCTTCGTACTCGTAAGACTTCTCTTTGTCAGTACCTGCATTGATGGTGAAGCTTTCAGCCTTGGTAGACCAGTGAACATCTTCTGCACCGTAGGTCCACAGAGTCTGCACCTTGTCGCCATCCATCATGGTCTCGATGAATGCATCGAAGATAGCCTGCTCACGGGAGTTGTCTCCGTCACCGTCATCAATGATAACCCATACAGGAGCTTCTCTGTTCAGGTAAGCGCCAACCTCAGCGATAGGAGCCAGCTCAACCAGCTTCTCGTCAACACCGTTCTTGATCAGGTTATCGGTCAGAGTCTGATACCAGGAACCTGCCCAGTAAGTGAATACACCTGAAGAACCGGTCTGATCGTTGGAGAACCATTTCTCACGAGCGATCTTGGTGGAAGCGGTCAGGGTCTCAGGATCGATAGCACCATCCTTGTAAGCCTGCTGTAATCTTAACAGAGCTGCCTTAGTAGCATCGGTCTGGAATCCATCGTACCAGGTACCGTTGTCATCCTGCAGGATTGCAGGATAAGCATCCTGCCAGAACTCAGGCAGATAGTTTACGTAAGGAGCTTCGTTACCAACGAAACCAGCTGCGATAACACCATAGGTATCACCGGTTACGCCGTTACCATCGGGATCTTCGTTGTGGAACTTTAACAGCATGTTGTAATAATCATCATAAGTCTTGATGTCTTCAGCCTTCAGGCCAACTGCATCTAACCATGCCTGCTTAACATAGGTAACACATCCATTACCATAGGTAGGAGCGAAACCATACAGATGACCTTCCTCATCCTTCAGCTTCTCGTTGATCTCAGGCAGCAACATATGAGACTGGAATTTAGCGTTTGCATATGCTTCGGACATATCCCACAGCAGACCGGTAGGTGCATACTGTTTGAACATATCTGCACTCATGATCATTACATCAGGATAGTCACCGCCTGCGAACAGACGACCTACTGCATCGGTATAACCGGAGTGGTCTAACTGCTGGATGTTCATCTTAATAGGATGACCGATTGCTTCGGATACTGCATCATCCCACTGCTGAACGAATTCAGCCTGGCCGTTATCAACGGTTGCGGTCAGTGTACCATTAACTACTACGTTAATCTCCTCCAGATTGTAAGCTTCGGTGGAAGCCTCGGTAGAAGCTGCTGCGCTGTCAGTTGCTGCTGCGCTCTGTGCAGGAGCATCGTTGCTGCTTCCGCATGCTGCTAAGGAAGCTACCATAGCAGATGCTAAAAGTACGGATAATACTTTTCTCTTCATTTTGTTCCTCCCTAAATATTTGGAATCATGATTTGTCATGGGGTCATTCCCTTGACTTGCCCTCACCTTACCATCCGTCACCGGGAAAAACAAGTTACAATTTTTGCGTTCGGGTGCAAATTTTGACCACCGGTTCTGCAAACCCTTGATTTTACTGCATTCTTTGAAAGCACTTACATTTGATATTTTTAAATTTGAAAGGGGTTACATCTTGCTTCCTTTGTAAGTAACTGATACAATAGATATGGTTTATTCGGTATATTATCTAAAAAAATTGAGACATGGGAGTGATCATGAATGATTTTTAATAAAAAAGAAGCCCCTAATGATACAAATTATACAAGCCACAACAATACATTAATGCTGAAAATGGTAACCTCTTACAGTATTTTCCTGCTGATCATTCTGGTTTTATTCATCTTTTTATACCGTTCTACGATAAATAACGCACGTGATTCTTATGATCAGCAGAACGAGACAACCCTGATCAGCAATGCAGAGCTGTTTGAAAGCGATCTGAACATTATGGAGGTGTATTGCCGGCAGCTTTTGCAGAACGACACCTTCCGTAAGGTCATGAATTATCATAATACCTACTATCCCTTTACGGAGATGGGGAATGAATTACAGAATTCTCTGGCAACAAACGTATATGCAGAGGCGCTTCTACCGTTAAAAGAGTCCTTTGTCTATTTCCCGGAGACAGATTATGTATTGAATCCTACTTATTTTATATCCGCAAAGCGGTTCTACAACTGGATCCAGAAATACTCTTCTACCGAAAAGGAACTGTGGCACTCCTACATGACGGAACCGGAATACAAGAACCGCTTTCTTCCTATGGATCAGTTCATGCCAAATTACAGTGAAAAATACTATATGTATATCATCGACCTGAACGATCTCTATTATATGGATGCCAATGCGAAGGTCTGCTTTATCTTCGAACAGGATAAGATGGCGGATCTGTTCGACTGTGTTCAGATGGATGGTGATAATTTCCTGGCGGTGACCGCGGAAGATGACTCCACCGTGCTTACGATAAATACTCCGGACAGCATTTCCGCAGAAATGTTGGATTCTCTGGACTTTAATAAGGGCTATGCAGAGGTCCGGATCGATGGACAGAACTTTACTTTGGGGAAATACGTTTCGGATAACACCAGTTATTCTTACTATTTCAGCTTCCCGCCCTACAAGGCGGCCGCCGGATTGGGTGGCACCCAGCTGCTTTTCATCTTTTTTGCCCTGCTGGCATTGCTTACAGGCGGCTGTCTGGTCTATTATTTCTCCCGCCGCAATGTCCGCCCGATCATTGAGCTTGGGCAGGAATTGCAGACCGCTGTGGAAGTACAGAAAAATCTGCAGGAAGTGGTAGACAGTCAGCGTCCGATCATCTGTACCTCCTATGTGAGACAGCTGTTATCCGGTACTGCTACTTCCGAGGATGAAGTTACCTACATGGAAAACTATCTGGGTATTGCGGATTCTTCTTATTATAATGTGTTGTACATCGTCTACTATAATAATTTTGGAGACAATACAGAAATCACTCTCCCCGGCGGCGTGGAATCCATGGAAGAACTGGAAAAGATCATCGAGTCCGCACTGGAGAATTTCTTCGGTACACCACTCTTCTACTTCAGCCCTTCAGACCGGACCTATTCCGTTCTGCTGCACTGTTCCGAAGAAGAGGGAAAGGATCTGATCCTGAAGATCAACAATTGTATTTTACGACTTCATGATTATCTGCTGGATACTTACGACATCTGGCTCTTCGCCGGTATCGGTCGCAATACGGATTCCCTGATGAATGTATGGGAATGCTATCAGCAGGCCTCCGAAGCCGTAAGTTATACGACGAAGAACTATATTTTCTTCCCGTATGAATTTATTAAGAAGGATTCCAACGTGTTCTATTATCCGCCGGAGATCTCAACGAAGCTGATCCACTTCATCTCCACGGGCAATACGCCGCAGGTATTGGAGATGTTCAACCTGATCCATCAGGAGAATATCGAGGAACGTACCCTGCCGGTCAACCTGTTAAAATACCTGCTGTCAGATATCCGCAACACTTTATTAAAAGCAAGATTTGAGTTGCCTCAGGATGCGGATCCCGAAGCTGTAAAGGTGCTGGATGAACGTTTCAATGAGCACCTGACCTTCAAATTGTGCGAAGATCTTGCATTATCCCTGTGTAATCTCTTCGGTAATAAAGAGGACGACAACACCTTATCCTCTACCATCGAGAAATATATTAAAGACAATTATAAAGATCCTTCGTTGGGATTAAACAAGATTTCAGATGAATTTCAGATCTCCGAGAGTTATTTTTCCCATATGTTCAAGGAAAAGACCGGGGTCAACTTCTCCACTTATCTGGAGAATATCCGTATGACGGAGGCTGCCAGACTGATCCAGGAGACCGATATCAGCTTAAATGAGCTGTATATCGCAGTGGGATATAATAATTCCAATACTTTCCGACGTGCATTCAAGAAAGTATACGGAGTAACTCCCAGCGCCATGCGGGAAAAATAAATAATAATAAAACAGCCGGGACGCTTTCTGGAGGATTTAATCCTCCAGAAATGCCTCGGCTGTCTTCATATCTTCCGGTGTTGTGATCTTAATATTCTGATAGGATGCTTCCACCAGCTTCACCCTGGACTCGGTAAACATCTCCACCACGCTGGCATCATCTGTTACCTGAATACCCTGCTCCTGCAGCTTTGGAAGCCTGTTTTTCAGTCGCTCATACGCCTGCAGGATCAGGCTGGTCTCAAATACCTGCGGTGTCTGAATATTCCAGACGCTCCTGCGGTCCGGTGTGGAAAGTGCAAAGCCATCGCCATCGCTGATCTTCACGGTATCCTTGCTCTGTACCGCTGCCACACACGCCTGATACTGTACAGCAGCCGCATAGGTGTCTTCCAGAATTTTCTCCGTCAGGAAAGGTCTTGCGCCGTCATGGATAAACACATAACCATGCTCATTCGGACACTTAAGGCGTCCGTCCGCGATCAGCTGCAATGCCCTGCTCACAGAGAGATACCGTTCCGCTCCGCCGGAAGTAATGATATTCACCTTCGTAAAATGGTATTTCTGCACGATTTCTTCCCGGACATAGGGAATATCCTGTTCCGAAGTCACCAGAATACAGTCATCGATGATCTTTGACTCTTCTACCGCATGCAATGCATACCAGATCAGAGGTCTGCCCTTTAACGAAAGGAACTGTTTCGCCACTGCGGAGTGCATCCTGCTTCCGCTGCCGGCTGCCAGGATAATGGCAGTACAACGCGGTTTTTCCTTGTTTCCATCCTCTTTTTCTGTTTTATATGCCGCAAAATCTTCTGTGAAATACTCTTCTGTTACTCTGTCTATCATATTCATGTCAGTCTTTCTATAATGTCTTTTATGCTAATACTCCTTAGCGTTCTCCCAATTTTAAATTCGGAACCGCATTCAGGTCATAGCCGCTGCGGACACCCTTGATATATTCATAATAGCCCGCCACACCGATCATCGCTGCATTGTCTGTGCAGAAGATCGGAGAAGGATGATAAAATGCAATATTTCGTTTGCCGCACTCTTCTTCAAAGGCTGCCCGCAGAGAGGAATTGGATGCCACGCCGCCGGCAATGGCAAATTTATTCAGGCCATAGGCTTTTACAGCATGCAGTGAATGACTTACCAGCACATCTACCACTGCTTTTTGGAAAGAAGCAGCCACATCTGCCTGATTATAGCTTTCTCCCTTCATCTGGCAGCCGTTTAAGTAATTCAGCACCGCTGATTTCAGACCGCTGAAGCTGAAGTCATACTCATTTTCCGCCACTGCCGCTCTGGGAAAATGAATCGCATCGGGATTGCCCTCCTTCGATACCTTATCGATCTTAGGTCCACCGGGATAGCCCAGCCCGATGGCACGCGCCACCTTGTCAAAAGCCTCACCCGCCGCATCATCCCTGGTCCGTCCGATGATCTCATATTCTCCGTAATCCTTGACCACCACCAGATGCGAATGTCCGCCGGAAGCCACCAGACAGATAAAAGGAGGCTCCAATTCCTTATTTTCTATAAAATTAGCACTGATATGTCCCTCAATGTGATGAACACCTACCAGAGGAATACCGGTAGCAAAGCTGATGGCTTTGGCTTCGGATACCCCCACCAGAAGTGCTCCCACCAGTCCCGGTCCGTAGGTCACCGCAATCGCCGTGATATCGTCAAGTGTCACATGGGCATCGGCAAGTGCCTGCTCAATGACCTGGTTGATCTTCTCGATATGCTTCCGGGATGCGATCTCCGGCACCACGCCGCCGTACAACGTATGTAAGGCAATCTGAGAGGAGATCACGTTGGAAAGTACCTCTCTGCCGTTTTTTACCACCGATGCCGCTGTCTCATCACAGGAGCTCTCAATTCCCAAAATATAAATGTCTTTTTGTTTTTCTGTCTCTGTCATTTTTCTGCCTGCTTTGTTCTAATTATTGTCTGCCTGTTCCAGTTTACTGTTCAACTGGTCCGCCGTTTCCCAACCATAGATCTTCCATCTGCGATTGTCATCTCTGCGTAACAGATATACCATGACGGTAGTACTTTTTTTGCCATTTTCCGTCATCGTGTAACCGCAGGATATTCGTGCAAAAGAATATCCATCCGCTGTATAATAGTCCACATTTGTGCTTGATGCAAGAGAAACACTCGTTATTTTTCTCTTATTGTTTTTATAATTCTGCACTTCTCCCTGCAGACGGATGAGGTAGGATTCTTCTTCGTTGTTCTCCCTGAGTTCCTCATCAAATAATTGCAGTGACTTTTTCCCCAGTTCCTGAAGTTCTTCCTCCGTGCAGTCTTCATTATAAAAACATTTCATCAGATCGTTATAATATTTGACCACTTCTTTCGGTGTCGAAGGATAATTGTTCTCGAGGTTTCGGGAAAGTGCGGTGTCGATTTCCGACATCACCGCTTCCTGTTGCTCGGTGCGATGCGTTCCGGACAGATACGCATAATATCCTACCACAAGCACGAGTAAGAAGATGAAAAAGACTGTAATCTTAGTCACGGATGTGTTAGTTTTCTTCATAAGATCGTTCACTCTCCCTCGTCAAATTTCAGTTCCATGGTCCAACCATCCTTCGCCGCATAAGTCGCCGGAAATATCTTCCGCACATCCTCCATGAATTCCTCCGGTCTGGTCATGGACGGGCTGTAGTGGGTCAGCCATAATTTCGGTACTTCCGCTTCTTTTGCAATCTTCGCCGCCTCATACATGGTCATGTGCTTGTGTTCTCTGGCTTTCACCAGTTTATCCGGCTCTCCGTACATACCTTCCAGGATCAGCAGATCCGATCCTTTGGAATTCTGTCGGATGCTCTCCGTAGGTCGGGTATCGGTACTGTAGGTTACTTTCAGGCCCTTGCGCTCCGCTCCCAATACCATATCCGGTGTAAATACTCTGCCGTTCTCTTCCAGGGTCTCTCCTTTTTGCAGACGGCTCCAGAATTTCATGGGGATTTCCTGCTCCATGGCTCTGTCCTTATCAAATCGACCCGCCCGGTCAATCACCATACTGTACCCATAACAGAGTACATTATGGTTGACCCTGAAAGCTTCCAGCCGAAAACCTTCAAAAGAAAAAGTCTGGGCATTTTCTGTAATCTCAATGCATTTCACTTCAAAGGGAAGTTCCGGTGCGATCACCCTCAACGAAGCCACCACTTTCGTAAGCCCCCTGGGGCCGATCAGGAGCAGAGGCTCTGTCCGCTCTGCATTTCCCATGGTCAGAAGCATCCCCGGCAGACCGCTGATGTGATCCGCATGGAAATGAGTAAAGCAGATAATATCAATAGGATTGGGACTCCAGCCTTTTTCCCGCATGGCGATCTGGGTTCCCTCTCCGCAGTCGATCAGAATACTTTTTCCATTATATCGCATCATCAGGGAAGTCAGCCATCTGTAAGGCAGTGGCATCATTCCTCCTGTTCCCAATAAGCAAACGTCTAACATTCTTCCTCGCAATCCTGCCTTCACAGCATCTGTTGTTCTATCTATAATAATTCTGTCTCCGGTACTTCTTCCACCGGAATGACAAATCTGCCGATCCAACTGTCGTAGCAGTCCTCACACAGATCAAAGGCATGTCTCATACCGTCTTTCCTGCTAAAATATCCAAAACGGACATCTGCGGTGAAATATCCCTCCCGGATGATTTCCTTTTCTACTTTTAATTCTCTGCCGCAGGCGTTACATATTATCTGTGTTAATTTACCGTTTTCTGACTTTCGCATCTTACCTTCCACCTTTCTGATCGTAAAAACAGTTTCCTCTTTCACTATCATAGCAAATAAATCGCCGGATGGTGGTGGTAATACTTGTTAACGACGCCACATGATCATGGCATCTTCGGTAGGTTTCTCATAAAATCCGGGACGAATCCCTTCCGAGACGAAACCAAACTTTTCATATAAACGGATCGCCGGTGCATTGCTCACTCTGACTTCCAAAGTATATGCCGTAATGCCGCGCTCTGCCCCCAGTCGGAGCAGTTCTTCGAGCATTTTGCTTCCCACTCCCAGATTCCGGTACTCCGGTGCCGTTACCACGTTGTCGATATTACCCTCATGAAAACTGTCCGTCAGTCCGGCACAGCCGGCGATATGTCCATCGGCCTCCGCTACCACATACAGGCAATAGTCTCTTAGAAGCAGTCCTCTGAAATCCTCCGCAGACCAGGGCATGCTGAAGGATGCGGCTTCGATACGGCTCAGTTCTTCGATATCTGTATCCCGCAGGGGACGAACCTCTATCTTCATGCCTGTGCCTCTTTTGCTACTCTCTCCTGCTCTTCCCGTTCCCGCTCTGCCTGGCTCTTACGCAGATATTCGGGTTCATGCTCCGCGGCGGTCACTGTCTTACCCTGTGCATAATAAATGGCTCCGAGAGAAGCCACACTGGCTGCCCGCTGTCTGTTATTGGCTGCGGGAGCAAAGGAAAACGGCACCTTCATTCCTTCTGTGATCTGCCTCCGGTATACCGGCACGCCGTCTCCCAAAAAGGTCACTTCACGTCCCAGGCGGTTCAGTTCGTCCACCAGTTCGTCCACAGGAGATGCGCACTGATCCTTAAGACAATGCATCACAAGCTGCTGTTCACAACTTCCAGCCTCTGCTTCTGCCTTACAAAATTCATAGATCCCGGTGTATACCTGATTCCTTCTGGCATCCATAATGGGGCAGACCAGCTTGTCCGTCCCCCAAAGATTAAATGCAAGTCCTTCCAGTGTCGGCACCTCTACCAACGGCAGATTCAGTGCCAGACCAAGTCCCTTCGCAGTTGCTGCCCCGATTCTCAGTCCGGTAAAGGATCCGGGACCTGCGGAGATAGCAATGGCATCAATGGTGTGAAGATCCAGGTCGATCATCTGCCGGATCTCGTCCAACATCGGAAGTAATGTCTGGGAATGTGTTTTCTTATAATCTGTGGTATACTCTGCGATCAGGACATCGTCTTCCACGACGGCGGCACTTGCCACCAGTCCGGAACTGTCCAAAGCTAATATTTTCATACTGTAGTCATCTCCTCAATCGTGATCCGGCGATAATCGAAGCCCTTCTCCAGATCCTTTTCTATGGTCACCTGTCTGTAGTGCTCCGGCAGGATCTCTTCGATCAGATTCGCCCACTCGATCAGGCACAATCCCTCACCGTAAAAACAGTCCTCGTAACCGATCTCTTCCATCTCCTCCACATCTCCGATGCGGTACACATCAAAATGATAAAAAGGCATGCGGCCTCCCTCATAGATCTGCACAATGGTAAAGGTGGGGCTGTTGACCGGTTCCGTAATTCCAAGACCGTCTGCCACTCCCTGGGTAAATACAGTCTTGCCCACACCCAGATCACCGATCAGGGTATAGACCTGCCCGGGAAGTGCTTCTAAGCCGATCCGCTGTCCCAGTGCAAAAGTCTCCTGCGCGCTGTGAGTCTCTATGATTTCTTTTTTAAATTCTTTGTTTGCTGTTGAATCACCTGTTGTCATTTTTCTTACACTTTCTATAGACACCGTAATGGCCGTTGTTACTTTCCGGAAAAGCTCTCTGCTCTATGGCATTTCTAGCTGCGGATCTTCACCTTTGCAGGGGGCATATGCGTGGAAATCATTTCGATAACATCCGTTGTCTTATCCTGCATCTGGCTTTTGGGAAATATCGTTGCATTATTCTTTGCCGTATAGACAATGATGCTGCGCCCGGTGGAGACTGCTTTCAGACAATCCTCCCATGCCTGGCAGGTAGAACTGTCTCCCTGAGAAATAGTAATTCCGTTCTCATCCAGGACATAATGCAGTGGTTCCCTGAAGACCGGATTGTTCGCTACCTGCTGTTTGCTTTTGATAAAAAGCGTCCAGGGGAGATATAACAGGATCACCACTCCCAGGATCAGATAGATCCAGTACTGTCTGGAAATTCCCACAACAACGCCCAGTGCTCCGATCACCGCTCCCAAAAGTCCGGACACGCTGTTATAGCTGTGCCGTAATAAAAAATCATATAAGTCCCCCGATGTAATCTTCACATCCAATTCTACCATAACGTGCTCTTTCCTCTATAATAATGTATGATGCCAGGAGCAAAAGGACTAACCCCACATGCGCCTGCTCATAGGCGGTTAAAAGGCCCCGGGCTCCGTCTGTGCATAAAACTGCATACTATAGAGAACATTATAAATTTTTTCCCATGAAAAAGCAAGTAAAGAACCGCAGGGATTTATAATCTGTCACCTGCGGTTCACTGATTTCTTATTTTGTAATTTTGATTATTTACTCATGGCGCAGTGCCTCGATAGGGCTCAATTTTGCCGCTTTTTTCGCCGGATAGATACCGAAGAAGATACCCACGGCGGAGGAGAACAGGCTGGCTCCCAGTACCGTTCCTACGCTTACTTTTGCGGTAAAACCGATCAGGCTGCAGATGCCAAAAGCTCCTGCCACTCCGATGGTAATACCGATCAGACCTCCCAGCAGGGTGATGATCGCCGACTCCGACAAAAACTGTAACAGGATGGATCCGGTTCTCGCTCCCAGTGCTTTCCGGATACCGATCTCTCTGGTACGCTCCGTGACAGATACCAGCATGATGTTCATAACGCCGATACCACCTACCAGCAGGGAGATGGCTGCTACGAACACTACAAAGATAGTGATATAGCTTAAGATCTGATCCATCTGGCTCATAATATCATTAAAGTTCTGTACAGAGATGACATTCTGTCCTCTGACACCATGCCTGTTCTCTAGCAGACGCACCGTATCCTGCGCCACCTGAGAGGCATTTTCCGCGCCATCACTGACGATCAGCAGGTCCGTGTAATCCACATAGAATCCATACCCCTCGGAAATTGTGGAGATAGGTGCCTCCATGGTCACCGTACCGTTTCCTCCCATTCCGAACAGCTTCGATGCGTTGTCCTTACGGATACCAACAATCGTAAATTCCTGTGTCACTCCATACAACGTATAATCAAAACTCATTCCGATCACATTGGTATTACCAAACAGCGTTTTCGCGCTGCTCTCTGTAATGACACAGACCTTATTCGCCGTATAATAATCCGAATCGGTAAAATAACGTCCCTTGATGATCGGATCCTGGCTCGAATATTCCAGTCCCGCCTTACCGAAAGTTGCAGAAGCATCAAAAGTTCCCTTTCTGCCGGTGGCGCTTCCGCTGAAACTCCAGGACGGTGTTACCGCCTTGACATTTGGAACTTTCTCCAGAATGGCATCCATATCCTCTTCCGTGAATACCACCTCTGTTCCGTTTTCCGCGGTGTTACTACTATATACTGCGATCTGGCCGCCCGCCATAGAATTCAGTTCTCCGTTGATCCCACTTTTCACTCCATTACCTATGGAGATGATCATGATCACCGAAGAGATTCCTATGATAATGCCCAGCATGGTCAGGATCGAACGTCCCTTATTACTGCGGATATTCATCAATGCAATTTTGATGTATTCCCATACTTGTGTCATGGATCCGCCTCCTACTGTTCCATGGGCACAGCCGCTACTGCCATGCCCTCCTCCAGGCTGATACCTGTGAGGCTGTTCACAATGATCTGGTCTTCCTCGGTAATGCCATCCAGGACCTCTGTGTATTCATCTGAGGAGATTCCGCAGGTAATTGCCCTCTTAACTACCATGCCGTTCTCGATCACATAGAGGAAATCTCCGTTTTTATCCGCATTGATCGCTTCTACCGGGATCAACAATGTATCCTGTGCACTGTTGGTATGTACGGTCAGCTTTGCATCCAGTCCCAGAATGATCTTGTCATCGGGGTTAGTCAGATGTACTTCTACCCCTACCATGGGCGTATTGGAGGCATTCAGTGTTGCCATACGATTGATCTTACTGATCTCGCCTTCGTATTTATTGCCGGAGATGGTAATATCTACTTTCTGCCCGATGGCAAGTTTTGCCACATCGGACTTGGAAGCATCAAAGGAAACCTTCACATTCTGGCTGCTCTCCAGTGTGATCAGCTGTGCGCCCTCCGCCACACTGGCTCCGGATACACCGGTGCATTCCGTTACGATACCGTCAAAATCAGCTACAATGCCTTTCTTCGCAGAATAATACTGTTCCTCCGCCTCTTTGTAGGTCAGCTGTGCCAGATCTCTGTCTGCAGCGTACCCTTGGGACTGATAACCGTTTAAGATCGATCCTTCACCGGCATCCTTCTGTGCCTGCATCTTCGCTTTATAAGTTTCACATTCCTCAATATGTTCCTGTACGGAAGCGATCTCATTCTGCATATTTACCACGTAATCGCTGGATCCTGCAATGGACTGCACATAAGAATTTCTCGCCTGGCTGGCGCTGATATCCTGGAGTTCCTTATTGATTTCTTTCGCACGGTCTGCACTGGTAGCGGAATTCTGCAGTTCCTTGCTCAAATCGGCGGATTTTCTGGATAATTCATAACTTTCTTCGGATAACTGTCTCTGGGTTTCTCTCTGACTCTTACTCAGTTTATCCTGCAGTTCCTTCAGATAAGCCTTATAGTCCGCCAGCTGCTGATCCAGCACTGCCAGGTTGGTGTTGGCTTCGTTTAATTTCGCCTGACTCTTGCTGTTTTCTGTCATGGTGCTGTTATAGGAAGCACTGCTCTTGGTCTGCTGTAATGTTGCCTCCTGCAGGCGCTCCTCCATCTGCTCCATGTCATAGGTCATCAGCACATCCCCTGCCTTGACAGCATCACCGGCTGCCACATTGACTTCGTTTAATCTGCCGCCTACCGGCGCAAAGAGAACCACTTTCTCCTCACTGACTACCTTGCCGCTGGTGCTGACATTTTCCTCGATGTCACCGCGGAATGCGTTAGTAGTGCTGACCATGACGCCCGCACTGCCGGAAAATGCACAGCTTACCATACGGATCATGATCAGTATGATTATGATAGCAGCAATAATAACAGGTGCTTTTTTACGTTTTTTACCGATTTTACCTGCCTTCTGTTCTCTTTTTGTTTCTTTTAACTTTCTCTTTTCTTCCTTCTTCATTGCCTTGCTTTCTTTTGCACTCAGTGCCTGTTCTGTCTTTTCCTGTTGTTCCATGATCCTCATGATCCCTTTCTATTTTATACTCATGTCTTTTCATTCGTTGCATGTGAAAATCTGTTTTCCGCATCAGGCTCCTGTCGTCCGCAGTTCCTCCACCGGAACGATCTGTCCGGAGTCGGATTCTATTTTTCCGTCACGGATCTTGATCACTCGCTTCGCCTGTGCTGCGATCTCATTATCATGTGTGATCAATATGACGGTTCTTCCCTCTTTATGTAATCCTTTTAGAATATCCATGATCTCTTTCGTGGAATTGGAGTCCAGATTACCCGTTGGCTCATCCGCCAGGATCACCGGAGGTGCCTGGGCTATGGCCCTAGCGATCGCCACTCTCTGCTGCTGACCGCCGGACATCTCCGAAGGCTTATGATCCATACGATGTTCAAGACCTACCTTTTTCAAGGCCTCCACGGACAGCTCTTCCCGCACACTTTTGGATACTCCCCTATAGATCAGAGGCAACTCCACATTTTCCAATGCCGTCAGATTCGGGATCAGATTAAAGCCCTGAAAGATAAACCCGATCTCCCGGTTCCGGATGTCGGACAATGCATCGTCGGATAATGCGGACACGTCCTGTCCATGCAGCCAATATTCCCCGCTGGTAGGCACATCCAGACAGCCCAGCATATTCATCAGTGTAGACTTTCCGCTTCCGGAATGCCCGATGATAGCCACAAATTCCTGCTCGTCGATGGTCAGACTCACATGATCCAATGCCCGCACTTCATTTTCCCCGGGATTGTAAACCTTGCACACATCTTTAATCTCTACTAATGCACTCATTCCTCACATACTCCCATTTCCTGTTATATTTTTGTGTATTCATCTTTGTGTCACTGTACTGTTCGCATAATACAATAATATTTTTTGAGTGTCAACACATTTTTATAAGTATTTGCAACTATTCAGAGCCATGCAAAAGGAAAACTCTGAAAGGGCGATTTTGCGCATGCGTTTCTGAATAGTTATTACAGCTACTATAACAGGGAAATCCCAAAAAAATGTTGGGAAAATTCTAAAGATTTTCTATATTGACTTTTATTTCACAAAGTGATATATTCCATCCATAAGGTAAAGTTCTTCAGGGTTGGGTGTAATTCCCTACTGGCGGTAATAGGTCATCCTTAAGTCCGCGACCCGCAGATTTCGATCTGTGGCTGATCCGGTGTGAATCCGGGACCAACAGTACAGTCTGGATGAAAGAAGACGTATCACTTATATTTTTTTGTGATACCCATGCCCCGGAAGCTTGTATTCCGGGGCTTTTTTTGAAGGCTTTCCTTGATTTTTCTCATAGGAAAGGAGTTCTGAAATGAACAAATTAATGCAAACTGTAACTGAAAATGTGGCCTATGTAGTCATCTTCCTGGCGGTCATCGTGGGGTGTTTCCTGGTGGCTGTGGTGCTGGAAAAGGGCGCGCAGAAGAAAAACGGCATCTCGGAGCCGATCTTCAATACGAGAAAGCTTGCCATGATCGGTATGTTTTCCGCCATCGCCATGATCCTGCATGTGCTGGACTTTCCCATCTTTTTTGCCCCCGGCTTCTATAAAATGGACTTCAGTGAGCTGCCGATCTTAGTCGGTTCCTTTGCTTTCGGTCCTGTAGCAGGTGTCATGATGGAATTCGTGAAGATACTGTTGAAGCTATGCATAAAAGGTACCTCTACCGCCTTCATCGGCGATCTGGCGAACTTCGTGGTGGGCTGCAGCCTGATCATCCCCGCTTCCGCTGTGTACTCTTTTAAAAAGACAAAGAAAAGCGCAATCATCGCCTGCATTGCGGGTACTCTGGTCATGACCGTATTTGGCACCGCATTCAATGCCGTATATCTGCTTCCCGCGTTCTCCAAATTCTACGGAATGCCTCTGGATGCCATTCTGGCAATGGGAGCCGAGGTCAATCCACTGGCAAAGGAAGGCAGCATTGTAAGCTTCGTGGTGGCATGTGTGGCTCCCATGAATCTCATCAAGGGAACGCTGGTGTCTGTCGTAACCCTGCTGATCTACAAACCGTTAAGCCCCATCATCAAGACCGGTCACAAAGCATAAAAAGCATAATTGATGAAATCAAAACAGGGACAGCTGATAACGGCTGTCCCTGTTTTTTAATACCTACGGATGCTCCGTACCAGACATGTACCACTGGCACATAGCCCCCTGGCATCATTCTATATTCTTACTGCTTCTGGATCTTCATGGTCAGACCGATACGTTTCTTTGCCATATCTACGGTGAGTACCTGCACATCCACGATATCTCCGACGCTGACAGCTTCCAACGGATGCTTGATGTAACGATCTGTGATCTGGGAGATATGCACCAGTCCGTCCTGATGGACACCGATATCCACGAACACACCGAAGTCAATGACATTACGCACGGTTCCCTTTAAGATCATACCGGGTTTTAAATCCTTCATATCCAGGACATCACTGCGCAGGATCGGTTTCGGCATATCGTCTCTGGGATCTCTGCCCGGCTTCTCCAGTTCCTTCAGAATATCTGTCAGCGTGATCTCACCAATGCCCAGTTCCTCTGCTAAAAGCTTCTTATTTTTAATCCGCTTCTCCAGACCGGACATATCCTTTGCATCATTTACTGCATTTTTAGCTACAGGTGCTGTCTGCTTTGCAGAGGTCTGCGCAGAATTGTCAAAAGTCACACCGCCCATAGCCGCTGCGAGAGCCTTGCCCATAGCGGTATTGGTATTGTGTACCCGAACTGCTTTACCTTTCTGTTCTTCCCGCTTCTTCGGTGCCTTGACTGTGCCGTTACCATTCTTCTGTCCGTCTGCCTGCGCAGCGCTGCTCCTGCCGGAAGCTTTTTTTGCAGCCGCCTGCTTCTGGGCTTCCTTAATATCTTCCATGGTCAGTCCCAGCTTCTCCATCAACTGTTCTGCAGCTTCATAGGACTCGGGATGGACACTTGTGGCATCCAGCGGATTCTTGCCATCCGGGATCCTCAGGAAACCGGCACACTGCTCATACGCCTTAGGCCCCAGCTTCGGTACCTTTAACAGCTGTTTTCTGTTTACAAAACGTCCGTTATTTTCTCTATAATCCACGATATTCTTCGCAATCGTCTTGTTAATACCGGAGACATATTCGAGTAAAGATGCAGATGCGGTATTCAGATCCACGCCGACTTTATTTACGCTGTCCTCTACCACGCCGCTTAAGGCATCGCTTAACTTTTTCTGATTCATATCATGCTGGTACTGACCGACACCGATGGACTTGGGATCGATCTTCACCAGTTCTGCCAGGGGATCCTGTAATCTTCTGGCGATGGATGCAGCACTTCTCTGTCCCACGTCAAAATTAGGAAACTCTTCTGTCGCCAGCTTACTTGCGGAGTATACGGAAGCACCTGCCTCGTTGACGATCACATACTGTACCGGACGATCCAGTTCCTTCAACAGCTCTACGATTACCTGCTCGGACTCTCTGGAGGCCGTACCATTTCCCACAGAAATTAAATCCACATTATATTTTTTGATCAGTTTCTTCAGCTCGGCTTTGGACTCCTCCACCCTATTCTGCGGTGCTGTAGGGAAGATCACTTTCGTATCCAGCACTTTTCCGGTAGCATCTACCACTGCCAGTTTACAGCCGGTACGGAACGCCGGATCCCAGCCCAAGACCACTTTTCCTGCGATAGGCGGCTGCAATAGCAGCTGCTCTAAATTTTTGCCGAAGACATTGATAGCTCCGTCCTCTGCCTTTTCTGTCAGATCGTTACGGATCTCTCTTTCAATAGCGGGTGCTATTAAACGTTCATAGCTGTCTTCCACTGCAGCACAGATTACCGGTGTGGTATACTCATTTTCCTTCGTGATCAGCTTTTTCTCCAGATAACGCAGAATACGTTCCTCCGGTGCATTGACTTTAACAGTCAGTACTTTTTCTGCCTCTCCACGGTTCAATGCCAGTACTCTGTGACCTGCAATCTTCTTCACAGGCTCTTCAAAATTGTAATACATCTCGTAGACGCTCTGAGCCTTCTCATCCTTCGCAGTACTGCTCACAATACCTTCCTCTACGGTGATATTACGGATGTAGAGACGATGATCCGCATCATCGGAGATCATCTCGGCAATAATATCCTGTGCTCCCTGCAATGCTTCCTCCGGAGTCTTTACTTCTTTTTCTTCGGAAGCATACTTGGCCGCCTCGTTAAGCACCGGTTCTGTTGCCTCCTGGCGCAGAATGTATTCTGCCAGAGGTTCCAGCCCCTTCTCCTTTGCAATACTGGCACGGGTCTTTCTCTTGGGTCGATAGGGTCGGTACAGATCCTCTACCACTACCAGCGTCTGAGCTGCCAGAATCTTCTCCTTTAACTCATCGGTAAGTTTTCCCTGTTCCTCGATGCTCTTCAGCACCTGCTCCTTTTTATCTTCCAGACTTCTCAGATAGGTCAGTCTCTCATCGAGATTACGCAGCTGCTCGTCGTTCAGAGATCCGGTGACCTCCTTACGATAACGGGAGATGAAAGGGATGGTATTTCCCTCATCGATCAGCTTCACCGCAGCTTCCACCTGCCATTTTTCTACCTGAAGTTCTTCTTTGATTTTCTGTATAATATCCATAGTTCCTCCTGATGGTCTGTTGCCATTTTGTTTTGCGCATGGGTATATTATACTGGAAATCAGAAGTTTTCTCAATCTTTTCATTTTTATTTCATTTGCTTATTACAGGAAAAAATGGTACAGTACTTAATATAAGCGCGGCAGACAAATTCACCACATGCCGCCTGGAAATGAGGCTTTCTATGGATTATTATCAGAATCAGAATAACGAAATGAATCAAAATATACCGCAGATTGATCCGAAATACAGGGGGTTATCGATCGCTTCTATGGTCTGCGGCATCTGTTCCCTGGTATTATGCTGCACAGGACTGCTGTCCATCCCTGCCGGTGCTCTTGGCATTCTCTTTGCAATGCTTACCAGAAAAAAGGGACAGCGTATGAGCAGTATGTGTGTCGCCGGGATCTGGCTGTCCTGTGTGGGACTGGCACTCGGTATCTTCATCACGATCAGCAGCATTGTCACGGTATTTACCGATCCTTCTTATAGGAATATGCTGGATCAGATGTACCAGCAGATGTACGGTGTCGATATGGAAGGATTCTGGCAGTCGTACCTGTAAGACATGCCGGTATTTTCCGATGGATTCTGTGGTTACGAAATAATAAAAAGAAAAGAGGATTTCTATGACACAATATACATCCAGAGCCCAACTCAAAGAAAAAGCCAGAGATCAGATGGCAGGGCATTACGGCAATGCCATCCTGCTGTCCATCAGCCGAAGTCTGATCGTATTTTCCCTCACCTTTGCCGTCAGCATGACCTTCACTATGATCCTTACCGTACGGACAATTATGGGAGGAAGCGCAGAGACATCTCTGACGGAATATCTGCTTTTGACGACGATTACGACTTTATTGTCGATCTTTGCCGGAGTGTTTCAGACCGGCATTACATTATTCTATCTGAATACTGCCTGCAACAGGCCTGCTGTAACCGCCAATCTATTCTACGGCTTCAAATACTTATTCAAAAAATCGCTTGGGATCTCCGCAGTACTGATCCTGCTGAATACGGCATGTACACTTCCTTTTGATATCTGCTATTTTCTCCTGCGGTCAGGGAAGGGCTTTGACGCCATAACCATGGCAATCCTGTGCATTGTGCTTATGGTCATCGGTATGTGTATCTATATTCCGTTATCCCTTGGTTTATCCCAGGCTTACTATTTACTGTTGGATTTCCCCCAGTATAATGCCATGGAGCTGATGAAATTAAGCTTCCGCATTATGAAGGGACATAAATGGGAGCTGTTCTGCTTACAAATGAGTTTCCTGCCGCTGGGATTTCTGTGTTTGCTGAGCTTTGGTATCGGGAGCCTATGGCTGGTGCCATATATGAACATGACCCAGACCTTATATTTTCTGGATCTGATGCAGAACGAACGCCAATAACGGATATTTATTATGATTATTATGTATGCAAAAACACATTCCATAAGTCAAACGCCTATGGAATGTGTTTTTATTTTGTCCACTATGAATTCTCTGTCTTCTTATCTCCCTGCACACTGAGCCATTTCAGATAGCCATTGATGAAGATATCCAGTCCGCCATCCAGTACTGCGTCCACATTACCTGTCTCCACATCGGTACGATGATCCTTAACCAGTGTGTAAGGCTGCAATACATAGGAACGGATCTGGTTGCCCCAGCCGATCTCCTTGACTTCGCCGCGGATATCCGACAGCTTCTCGGCATTTGCTTCCTTTTTTAACAGATACAGCTTGGCTTTCAGCATCTGCATTGCCTTATCCTTGTTCTGGAACTGGCTTCGTTCGTTCTGACACTGCACTACTGTTCCCGTCGGGATATGGGTGATACGGATAGCAGATGATGTCTTGTTGATGTGCTGACCACCGGCACCACTGCTTCGATAAGTATCAATGCGCAGATCTTTCTCATCAATATCCACATCCAGATCTCCTTCGATATCCGGCATAACATCCAGAGATACAAAGGATGTCTGACGCTTACCCTGGGCATTGAAAGGAGAGATACGCACCAGACGGTGTACACCCTTCTCCGACTTCAGATAGCCATAGGCATTCAGTCCGTTGACCTGGAAAGTCACTGACTTGATCCCGGCCTCATCACCATCCAGGTAGTCCAGTACTTCAATGGTAAAGCCCTTGCGCTCCGCCCAACGGGTATACATACGATACAGCATACCGCACCAGTCACAGCTCTCGGTACCGCCGGCACCGGCATTGAGCTTTAAGATCGCATTGTTCTTATCATATTCTCCGGACAATAGGGTACCGATCCTAAGTTCATCGAATTCCCTGATGAATTCATCCAGCTCTCCACGGATTTCCGGGATCAGAGACTCATCGTTCTCCTCATATCCCATATCGATCAGAGTCAGGATATCATCGTACTGTGTAGAAAGCTTATCACACTCTCCCACCGTATCCTTCAGGTTCTTCAGTTCTTTCATTTTCTGGTTGGAACGCTCCGGGTCATCCCAGAATCCGGGAGCCTCCATCTCACGTTCCATTT
>ENA-ORUA01001255-ORUA01001255.1-human-gut-metagenome-genome-assembly--contig:-NODE-1255-length-23817-cov-2.577477_pt1 | contig 23817 bp, 20 predicted proteins | sample MGYA00242076_ERZ509201 | MGnify/ENA primary metagenome ERZ509201 (study PRJEB26280, sample SAMEA2338863) | human gut metagenome | biome: human gut; feature: human-associated habitat; material: faeces...
ATAAGGTCACCAATGGTCAGCATAGGCATATTTCTCCTTTCCCAGATTTTCCTTTCGGAATTGATCTATGTAATCGGAGCTATGTTTTACTCTCCGCGCAAAGCGAACCGCCATCAACACGTCAACGTGTAGTAGCACCTAAAAATATTTTAACAAAATAAATATATTTTATCAATATAATATTTCTAAAACAATAAGTAATGTCTTGATAGAATAGGAATATCATAAAATGCTTTGAAAAGCAGTAGAAGTCGTAGTGTAATATAAGAGAGCATGCATCGATCTGACTACTGTGCAATGAAGATGAGACATAAAAAACGTGCTAGTTCATACTGGCACGTTTTCGCACTTACTATTTATTAATAAAATGCTTTAAAAAGAGCGATAAATGAAGTGTATAAATAAAAAAGTCCCAAACAATCAAGGAGATTTCCGAAATATCAGCGAGCATAGCCAGTATGATTATGTATTGTCTGAGCCGTTTCTCAGGCGAGTTTACATAATCATACTGAGATAAGCGGCGCAACTGATATCGGAAATACCTTGTGTTTGTGACTTTTTTTATTTATAAACACATTCCCGACTACTTTACAAACATTTTACAAACCGCCCGTTTTTGATTTTACATTCTCCTTTTATGATAATAACTGTCGACGAGGTAAATAATAAAAAAAGAATTATTGTACAAGACAAAAGGAGATTACGAAAATGAAATTGAAAAAGTTTATTGCAATAATGGCAGTAACAGCAATGGTTGCAGGAATGGCAACAGGATGTGGCGGATCAAAATCAGATGCAGGATCTGATTCGACAGGAAGTGATACAAAGACAGAAAGCTTAAGCGGAACAATTACAGCAGCTGGTTCTTCAGCATTAAAACCGCTGGCAGATGATGCAGCAGATTCATTCTTAAATGAGAACCCGGACGTATCTATTACAATTGATGCAGGAGGATCAGGAGAAGGACTGAAGCAGGTATCCGAAGGAACAGTTGATATCGGAAACTCTGATGTAGCCGCTGAGGATAAGTTGGATGCAGATAAAGCAAAAGAACTTGTAGATCATCAGGTATGTGTTATTACAATGGCACCAATCGTAAATGAGGATGTTGCAAAGGCAGGAGTTAAGAGCCTTACAAAAGATCAGCTCATCAGCATTTTCACAGGAAAGACAACAAACTGGAAAGAAGTTGGTGGACCAGATGAGGACATCGTACTCGTAACAAGACCAGGATCTTCAGGAACAAGAGCTACTTTCCAGAAATATGCATTAGATGGAAATGAAGAAGCTTCCAATGCATCTATGGAGACAGATGATTCAGGAGTACTTCTTACAAATGTAAAAGATACAAAGGGTGCAATTGGTTATGTCGCTCTTTCTTATCTGACTGGTGATGCAGGAGTTGAGACAGTTGCAATTGACGGAGTAGAGCCTACACTTGAGAACACATACAGTGGAGAGTACCCAGTATGGACATTTGAGCATATGTATACAAAAGGTGAGCCAAACGAAGTTGTTAGTGCATTCCTTGATTACATCACAGGTGACAAATATGGAAGCCAGATGGAGAAACTTGGATATGGCGTTTCTTCTAAGATGACAAAGACAGAGCACTAATCAGGAAAAACGAGAAGTGGCAGGGCAGACGAAATTCAAGAATGTCTGCCATGCCATTTCTTATGAAAATCAGGTGAATGATATGAATAAAAAACAAAGTATGTTTGCAAAAGAATATGCCTGGAGAGGACTTATGACAGCCGGAGGCCTTCTGGTTATCGTAATCACGATCTGTATCGGAGCATTCCTTGTATATAAAGGTTCTGGCACATTTACCATATTCCACCATTCCCTTTCAGACTTTCTGTTCTCAGCAGATTGGGGACCGGCAGATAATGCCGAAGGCGGTGGTACGGTCGGAGCATTGATCTTTATCGTAGGTTCTCTTTGTACATGCGGACTTGCACTTTTGATCGCAACACCATTTGCACTGGGATCAGCAATCTTTATGATTGAAATTGCACCGAAATTCGGTGAAAAGTTTTATCGTCCGATTGTAGAAATATTTGCAGGTATTCCATCGGTTGTATACGGATGGGTCGGATTGACAGTGTTGATTCCGGCAATTAAAAAAATATTTGGACTACAGGTCGGACATTCTATACTGGCAGCGGGAATCGTACTCGCACTTATGATATTTCCAACGATCAGTAATGTGGCAGCAGATTCTATAAGTTCTGTTCCGAAAGATTATCGTATGGCGGCTTATGGACTGGGATCGACCAGATGGCAGTCAATCTATAAAGTTGTACTTCCGGCAGCAGGCTCAGGAATTCTTTCCGGTATTATCCTTGGACTTGCAAGAGCATTTGGTGAGGCGCTTGCAGTTGCAATGGTTATCGGACAGACGACAGCACTTCCAACTGGCATTTTCTCTACGACAAAGAGTCTGACAACGGAGATTGCGGCACAGATGGGAAATGCGACAGAAGGTGGAGAGATGAAGACAGCACTTTGGACAATGGCATTACTGTTATTCGTATTGTCCCTTGTATTTATTCTGCTGATTCATTATTTCTCCAGACCGAAGAAAGATAAAGTGTAAGGAGGAGACGAGAAGATGAACAGAATAAAACGTGCGCGTGGAACCAATAGCGTAATGACAGGCGTATTCTATCTGATCGCAGTTTTCTTTTTTGCACTTTTGATTTCATTTGCATCTTATGTGATTATCAAAGGATTCAGCGGTGCGACTCCGGAAATGTTCCGCTTTCTGAGAAAAGGAAGTATTGGAAACCAGTTATTTAATACGATTTATCTTGTATTCATATCACTGGTATTTTCCGTACCGCTTGGAGTAACTGCAGGAATTTATCTGTCTATGTATGCAAAAAAAGGATTTTTGACCAAGTTTCTTCGCATCTGCATCGAGACACTTTCCTCATTACCATCTATCGTAGTTGGTTTGTTTGGATATCTGGTATTTCTTGTGTTTTTCGGACTTGGAAAAAGTCTTCTTGCCGGAGCACTTTCCATTTCCATACTGGCAATTCCAGTTATTACAACGACGACAGAGGATGCGATCAATGGACTGCCAGATGATTATCTTCAGGCAAGTTTGGGACTTGGTGCAACGAGGTGGCAATCCATCTATCACGTACTTCTTCCGGCCTGTATTCCACGAATTATGACGGGTGTGATACTGGCAGCAGGAAGAGGATTTGGTGAGGCGGCAGCGCTTCTTTATACAACTGGTTCCGGAACAGATATCCGTTGGGGTAATTGGAACCTGGCAGCACCGACCTGTCCGTTAAATATATTCCGTCCGGCAGAGACGTTATCATTACAGATTTGGGGCTTACAGATCAATGGACAAGATCCGAATCTTGCCAATCTGTCAGCGGCAGTTTTGATGATCCTCGTTCTGTTATTTAGTATCGGGGCAAATGCCTTGAGCCGACATATCAATAAAAAGACGTCAGGTGAAAGTGTGTAGAAAGGATAAAAAAATTATGGCAGATCAATCAAAAAAATATAAATTTGATATCAGTAATCTGAATCTGCATTATGGTGATTTCCATGCATTAAAAGATGTAAATATGCAGATTGAAGCAAATAAGATTACTGCTTTTATCGGGCCGTCCGGATGTGGAAAGTCTACATTTTTAAAGACTTTGAACCGCATGAATGACTTGGTAGAGAATTGTAAGATCGATGGAAAGGTGCTGCTTGATGGCACAGATATTTATAAGGATATGGATGAAATTACTCTGCGTTACCGTGTCGGAATGGTATTTCAGCAGCCAAATCCTTTTCCGAAGAGCGTATATGACAATGTGGCATATGGCCCAAGAATTGCCGGAATCAAGAAAAAATCGCAGTTGGATGAGATTGTGGAGCGAAGCTTAAGACAGGCAGCTATCTGGGATGAATTAAAAGACAGACTTCATAAAAGTGCGCTTGGACTTTCCGGTGGACAGCAGCAGAGACTTTGTATCGCAAGAACACTTGCGGTAGAGCCGGAAGTCATATTGATGGACGAACCAACTTCTGCACTGGATCCGATTTCAACATCTAAGATTGAAGACCTTGCGATGGAACTGAAAAAAGATTATACTATTGTCATGGTAACTCACAATATGCAGCAGGCTGTCCGTGTATCTGACAATACTGCATTCTTCCTGTTGGGCGAAGTGATCGAGTATAACGATACAGAAAAATTATTCTCTATTCCTTCTGACAAGCGTACAGAAGACTATATTACAGGGAGGTTCGGTTAAGATATGCGTAATAAGTTTGATATGCAGCTGGAACGTCTCAACAGCCAGCTGACCCATATGGGAGAGATGTGTGAGATTGCAATTACCAGAGCAACGAAGGCTTTGGAAGATGGTAAGATTGACGAGGCGAAATCTGTCCAGGAGGCAGATGAAGAGATTGACCAGTTAGAAAAAGACATCGAACGTCTTTGTCTGAAGCTTCTGTTACAGCAGCAGCCGGTAGCAAGAGATCTTCGCCAGATTTCAGCGGCACTTAAGATGATCACAGACATGGAACGAATCGGAGATCAGGCATCTGATATTGCGGAGATTATTATTTCTGAAAAGAAGGCTGAGGCAGCAGATATTCCGGTTATTGTGAAGATGTCTGAAGCAGCAGCAAAGATGGTTCGGGACAGTGTGAATGCTTATGTGGAAAAAGACCTGGAGTTGTCACGTGCTGTTATCGAATACGATGATGTTGTAGATGAGATGTTCGAGGAAAATAAAAAACAGCTGATCGATTACATTTCCAAGAATGGCGGAGAAGGTGGAAAGGAAGCCATTGATCTGATCATGGTCGCAAAATACCTGGAGAGAATTGCAGATCATGCGACCAATATTGCAGAGTGGGTAGAATTTTCAATTACAGGAATCCACAAGGAGAGCAAAGTATGATATTTTGTGTAGAAGACGATAGTAACATTCGAGAATTAGTCATATATACACTTGAGACCACGGGCTTTAAAGCGCGTGGTTTTGAGGATGGAAAGGAATTTTTAGAAGCGCTGGCACTGGAGACACCGGAATTGATCTTATTAGATATTATGCTTCCGGGAATGGATGGGCTGGAGCTCTTAAGCAAATTAAAAGCGTCACCGAAGAACCGTGATCTTCCGCTCATTATTGTGACGGCAAAAGGTGCAGAATACGATAAAGTAAAAGCACTGGATGCTGGGGCAGACGATTACGTGACCAAACCATTTGGAATGATGGAGCTTGTATCCAGGATCAAAGCAGTCCTTCGAAGAACACAGAAAGATACACAGGATCCACAGGACGTCATTGTTCTTGGTGACATTGAGATGAATACGAAAAAACATGAAGTAACTGCAGATGGAGAAGTTGTGACATTGACGCTCAAAGAGTATGAACTTTTGAAGCGCCTTATGAAGAACCCGAACATTGTCATGACACGAGACTGTCTGCTGGAAGACATCTGGGGATACGATTTCGACGGTGAGACGAGAACTGTCGATGTACATGTAAGAACACTTAGACAAAAACTTGGCAAAAGCGGAGAGAAGATTGAAACAGTCCGCGGCGTCGGATACCGCATGTCAGAATAAGATAAAGTAGTAGAACACAGGAGACGGGAAGGGGACGGGAGCAACGGAGCCAAGGCGAGTATGCCCCGTCCCCAAAGCGAGGCGTAAGCCCGCTCAAGAGGCTCACCCGTCCCCAAAGCGAGGCGTAAGCCCGCTTGGAAAGGTACGCATATGAAACTTAGAAGCAAAATTCAACATAGTATGATCATGGTCATCACAGTGACGCTTCTGGCGGCATATGCGCTGACCACACTGGTTATCTACAGACAGAATGTAGGTTTAATGGAGCGGGAGACGCGGCAGGAAGCGGATTATATTGTAAAGGCAATCGAGATATCCGGGACAGATTACTTAAAACAGATGGACGAGGTAGAAAAGAATACAAGAATTACCTTGATTGATCCGGCAGGCGATGTTCTGTACGATTCTACGGAAGACGCGGTGACTTTACAGAACCACAAGAATCGTCCGGAAATCAAGGCTGCCCATAAGAATGGTACTGGTCAGGAAGTCAGAAGATCCATGACGATGAGCAAGGAAATGTTCTATTATGCAAAGCTTCTTCCGGATGGAAATGTACTTCGTGTATCCAAGACTATGAACACAGCGCTTCACACAGCAATTTCAATCCTTCCGATTATGGGATTGATTGCAGTTGTGGCTCTTGCATTTGCATATCTGCTTTCCAGACAGCAGGTGGCAAAGCTGATTCGACCAATTAATGAACTGGATCTGGAGGAACCTCTGGAAAATGAAGTCTATGAAGAGCTGACACCGCTCCTTGAGAGCATTGATAAGCAGAACAAAGAAAAAGAAGCCATTGCCAATATGCGAAAAGAATTTTCAGCAAATGTGTCTCATGAACTGAAAACGCCACTTACCTCAATTTCAGGTTATGCTGAGATCATGAAGAGCGGAATTGTGAAACCCGAAGATATGCCACGTTTCTCAGAGAAAATTTACAACGAGGCAAGGCGATTGATTACATTAGTAGAAGATATCATCAAGTTATCACATCTGGACGAAGGAAAAGTCGAACTAGAGAGACAAGATGTAGATCTTTATGAACTAACGAGAGAAATTATAAGCCGTCTGTCACCACAGGCTTCGGCGAAGAAAGTCCACATGGAGTTGACCGGAGAATCCGTCATTTACAATGGAGTCCGGCAGATTCTAGATGAGATGGTCTACAATATTTGCGAAAATGCCATCAAATATAACAAAGAAGGCGGAGAGATCCGCATCTGGGTCGGAAACACACTGAATGGAAAGAAGATTATCGTGACAGATACAGGAATCGGAATTCCTAAAAATCAACAAGAACGGATCTTCGAGCGGTTTTATCGCGTAGATAAGAGCCACTCAAAAGAAATTGGCGGAACCGGACTGGGACTATCCATCGTAAAACATGGCGCAATATTACACAATGCAAAGATTCATGTAGACAGTGAATTAGGAAAAGGAACGAGGATGGAATTGACATTTTAATATTAAGGGATGTAGTCAAGCGTTGATTGACTATGTCCCTAATTGCGTTTAAGAATTGAAAATGATACAATGATAAAAAATGATGAATTAAGGAAGTATCAAATGGATAGACAGGATGTAAAATTTTCAATTCGAAAGAAAATACTAGGGGTAACGCTTGTGGCGGCGTTACCTTTTCTTGCTATATCTATATATTTGCTCATTTCCATGTCAAACTATAATCATACATATAATAAGATTGTACAGAATCTTACTATTGCAAATAATTATAATCTGGATTTTAAAGATGAGATGGATGAAAGTCTTTATAAAATGGTTGTTGGATATGTTACAGTAGATGACTTTGACGATGCGGAAGAATTAAAAAGTCCCTATGTCCTGATTAAGAATTTGCGCAAGGAATTTAGAAATTTGAAGAAAATTACAACGGATACCGAAAGTAAATTATGGCTGCTCCGAAATATTGACACGCTGGAGGATCGGGTCGATGATCTGGTGCAGAATATTCATGTGGGTGGTACTTATGACAGTAACATCAAAGAACTGGATGATAATATTTATATTTTAACTGAATTGATTCAGGATGACATTCAGTATTATATTTATTATCAAACAGAAAGTATGGAAAAGGTGACGGATACGCTGAATACACAGATCCGGACATTTATCATTATCTGTGCATGTCTGATCGCGGTTCTGACCATTGGTCTTGCTATGGCAGTCATGCAGATTACAACAGGCATGTTGCGTCCAATCCAGGTGTTGGCACAGGCGGCCGGAAGGATTTCAGAAGGGGATCTAGATGCAAGGGCAGATGTGGATTCCAGGGATGAGATTGCGGTGCTGGCTGATAGGTTCAACGATATGGCAGGCAATATCCAGACTTTGGTTGTGAAAGTTAGAGAGGACGAGCAGAAAATGCGAAAAGCAGACTTAAGACTTCTGCAGGAGCAGATCAATCCACATTTTCTCTATAATACACTGGACAATATTGTGTGGCTGATTGAAGGAAATGAGCCGGACGAAGCAGTGGAGATGGTTGTAACTTTATCTGAATTTTTCCGTCTTGTACTCAGTAAGGGAAAAGAATTTATCACGATCCGACAAGAAGAGCAGCACATCAGCAGCTACTTGCAGATTCAGGGGAAACGGTATCATGACATTTTAGATTACCATATTTATATAGATCCTGAAATTTATGAGTATCAGATTCCAAAACTTACGTTGCAGCCACTTGTGGAAAATGCGTTATATCATGGAATTAAATATAAACGTTCCCGGGGAATGATTGAGATCACAGGAACGCAAGAGGGAGAAAATCTTTATCTGACAGTAGCTGATGACGGTGTCGGCATGAATGAAGAGGAATTAAAGAAACTGGAAAAAGAAATATCCAGACCATGTAAAGAAACGGAAAGCGGATTTGGACTTGCAAATGTAAATGAAAGAATCCGTATGTATTTTGGAGCAGAATTTGGTATGAAAATCTGGTCTGAAAAAGGAAGCGGAACGAGAATTACGATTGAAATTCCAGCAATCACAGATAATCCGGAAAAACCAGAAGCAGTCAAACAAAACATTAGAAGCGAGGAGGCAGAAAATGAAGCGAAATAATAAAATTTTTCGAAATGTAATCATTGTATTGGCCGTGCTCGCACTGATTACTGGTTGTGCCGGACAGGAACCCGAAGCGGAAGATACAAGAACGCCGACCGATGACAATTTAATTGTAGTTGGAGTCTCTCAAGAAGGAAGTGAGTCAGTCTGGCGGACCGCTAACACAAGGTCTGTAAAGGAGACATTCACAAAAGAGAATGGATACTTTCTGATTTTTAAAAATGCAAGGCAGAAGCAGGAGAACCAGATAAAAGCACTTCGGAGCTTCATTTCCCAGAGAGTGGACTATATTGTATTTTCTCCGATTGTAGAGGATGGATGGGATACTGTACTGCGGGAAGCAAGGGAGGCAGAGATTCCGGTTATTTTGATGGATCGGAAAATTAACGTGAAAGACGAATCCCTATATACAGCGTGGGTTGGTTCTGATTTTGTAGAAGAAGGAAGAAATGCAGGAAAATGGCTGGAAGATTATCTGAAAGGACAGCGTTTTAATGATGATCAGGTGAACATTGTTGTATTGCAGGGAACTGCCGGAACAACAGCTATGTTCGGAAGAACACAAGGATTTGAAGAGATAGCTGCAAAACACGAAAACTGGAATATTCTGGAGCAGACAAATGCAGATTTCACAACGGCAAAAGGAGAAGAGGAAATGCGCAGGCTTCTGAACACTTATCCAGAGATTGACGTGCTTGTATCCCAAAATGATGACATGACTTTTGGTGCGCTGGAGGCAATTCAGTCGGCAGGAAGGACGACCGGAACAGGCGGAGATATCACTGTGATATCTTTTGACGGAACGAAGAAAGCGCTGGAAAAGGTGAAGACAGGGGCAATTAATGTTGATGTGGAATGTAATCCATATCAGGGAAAATATATCGAAGAAATCATTCAGGCACTGGAGACAGGACAGAGCATAGAAAAGGATAATTACGTGGAAGAAAAAGTATTTACACAGAAAAATGTGTTGAGTGTGTTGAATGACCGAACCTACTAAATCTGTAACTAAATTTCTAAGAAATTATGGAATAGATTGGATTCATAGCATAGAGCAGAATTTCGAACAAGAGTAGATTAAAAAAAGGGTGAAGATGTGATGTTAAAAGTATTTCTGGCAGAAGATGAAACTTTAATCAGAGAAGGTCTAAGAGACAATATTCCGTGGGAACAGTATGGCTATCGGTTTGTCGGGGAGGCAGCGGATGGTGAAATGGCACTTCCGCTTATACGAAAGACGTAACCGGATGTGCTGATAACAGATACTAAGATGCCGTTCATGGACGGGCTGTCATTGAGCCGAATCGTGAGGGAAGAACTCCCAAGAACAAAGATTATTATCATCAGCGGGTATGATGACTTTGAGTATGCAAGAGAAGCCATTTCCATCGGGGTAGATCAGTATCTGCTGAAACCTGTGACGAGAATGAACTTAAGAAAAGTGCTTCAGGAATTAAAAGAAAAGATTGAACAGGACGTAGAGCAGGAAGATTACCAGACGATGCTTCAAAATGAAATGCATGAATATGAACAGTTTTCCAGACGGATTTTCTTTGAAAAAGTACTGGAAGGGAAAATGTCTGTCAAAGAAATCTATGATGAGGCGGCCAAGCTTGAAATGGAGCTGACAGCGTCCAGCTATAACCTGATTTTCATATATTTGCAGGAGCACCGGAAGAACCAGTCGGAGCTGGAAGTAGAGCAGTTTTTGCGGCAGCAGGAAGAAATCCTGCACTATTTTCTGAGGTGTCCACAGTATCAGGTATTCCGGTGGAATGTAAACTGTTATGGAGTCTTAATAAAATCAGATCAGGATAATGTTGAAAAGGAGACAGACCAGGCACTGGATTATGTCCAGAAGATATGTGAGAAGGCGCCGGAGAAAATGGATTGGTACGTGGCTGCAGGAAAACCGGTAGAGAGACTGAGTATGCTCAAAGAATGTTACAAGAGCGCCAGTCATTGCCTTGCATACCGTTTTGTTCTGCCACAGATGCATGTGCTGACAGAGGAAAATCTGTCAAGATATATGGAGAATCAGGAAGAAAATAGTCAGGCAGCAGTGACAGTCGATACATCAAAAGTGGCGCCGGACGTAATTCTGGATTTTCTGGCAAGGGGCATCCAGGGGGAGATTTACAACTTTGTTGAGTCTTATCTTGGGGGGATCAGTGAAGCAATGAAATCCAGAATGTTCTGCGAATATGTAGTGCTGAATATCCGCTTTACGATTTTGTCTTACGTGGAGTCTGTCGGAGGCTCAAAGGAAGAATATCTACAGGCCATTGGCGAGTATGCACAGAATATTCATATGGAGTCAGAAGAGGTTTTTGAGTACTTTGTAAAAATGCTCCAGATAGCGATAGAGATTCGTGATAAGGACAGCGATTCACAGGGTGGCAACACTCTTCGAAGAGCACTGGAATATATTCAGAATCATTACACCGAAGAGTCGCTGACACTTGGAAATGTGGCATGTGAAGTTCAGGTTAATGCCAATTACTTAAGTTCTATCTTTAGTCAGAGCATGGAGAAGACATTTACCGAATACGTGACAGAAAAGCGTATGGAAAAAGCAAGAAAGCTGTTGCGGGATACGACTGTGGCAACCGCAGAGATTGCAGCAACGGTGGGCTACAAAGACTCCCATTATTTCAGCTTTGTATTTAAGAAAACGCAGGGAGTCAGCCCGAGAGATTACCGTAATGGAAAGAAGAACTAAAGGTTGTCCAAAAGGTTGTCTGGTGTACTTCCTTTTGGAATTAGAGTCCACGGGACCTCTAAAAATGTCACAGGAATTCCTTTGAGCTGCTGGATCATCATGTTGGCAGCGGCAGTGCCCATTTCATGGGATTTGTGGGATAAAGTAGTCAGGGTCAGAATCTGGGAGTTGCTTAAGTAAGTATTATCAAAGGCTCCGATTGCCATATCATCAGGTAGATGGTATCCTGCCAGATTCAGTTCTTTAATTAAAAAATATGCGATCATATCATTATAACAGACGACAGCCGTGCAGGATTCCAAGGAGTCCTGCACGATTTTTTTTAAGAACCCAGTGTCCTGAAAACGCTGCAGGTGGTCAAGGTCACGGGAATTGAACCAGCCGACTCTGGAATCCGGGACAGGAAGCCCCTGGTTACGCATAGTCTCCATAAATCCTTGAAATCGTTCTGCACCTTGCAGGTCGTCAGAGTGAAAGATGCCGCCAATTGCTGTATGTCCCTGGGAAAGAAGATACTCTGTAAGCTGGCGGCTTCCGGAAAAATTGTCGTCTTTTACAAAAGGGATCTGACTGAAATTCTGATAGTAATTATGTAAAAAGACAAAGCGGCAATTCTTTTTCTGAAGTGCACGGTACAGATCAAGATTCGGATTCGGAAGATAACTTCTGGATCCTTCTACAATAATTCCTCGTGGTGGAGCAGATAAGAGTTTTGTCAGAATCTTGCGCTCTTCATAAGTTTCATTTTTCGTAATATGAACCTGTGATGAAAAATGATATTTTCGAAGTGTTCCCTGAATATCATCTAATACACCGGGATAAATATAATTGGAATCATCAGAAATCAAAATATCAATCTGGTCATCAGACAGATTTGAAGAATGTCCGGTAATATAACTGCCGCTTCCGTGACGTTTTTCAATCAGACCTTCCTGCGTAAGAAGATTCAGAGCCTGCCTTACGGTTTGGCGGCTGACATGATAACGTCTGCACAGCTCCTGTTCTGATGGCAGCTTATTAATTTGATTTTTCACATCTTTTTTAATCAGATCCCGGAGCGTTCCGGCCAGCCATTTGTATTTAATCGCCATAAAAAAATCTCCTTTTTGAAAAAAATTATCTTTTCTTAACATAAAAAAATCTGAGAAAATCTAACGTTCCCCTGAAAAAATCAAACTTTTATGTAAAACAACTACAAAGATAACGACTGTAAAATGTAAAAATCCACATAAAATATGTCAAAAAAACAACGATATCAAAAGAAAATCACTGTTTATCTGAGAATAGTAAACATCAAAAATAAACTTGTATTTATTTGATATTTTAATACAAAAAAGTTGTATTGTAAATAACTGATAAACCTTTAAAAATAGCTATTTTCATAATTGCGGACAAACAGGTGGAATGCTATAGTGAAATCAAGAAAAAGAGAGGCCTTTCAAAAACAGAATAAAGTAACTGATGTAAAAATAATCAGGAAGATCAGGAGGAAGATTATGAAGAAAAAAATTATCTCAGTTTTACTCGCATCTATGATGGTCATTGGACTTGTAGGTTGCGGAGGATCAAAAGAAACATCTGACGGCGCAAAATCCGATTCTGGTGACGGGCTGATTAAAGTTGGTATCATCAACAATGATCCAAATGAATCCGGATATCGTACAGCAAATGATAAAGACCTAAAAGCAACATTTACAAAAGAGAATGGATATGACGCTTCATTCGCTTACAGCTTAAAGAATGATGAGCAGATTACATCAGCTCAGAAGTTTATCCAGGACGGTGTTGATTACTTGCTTCTCTCCGCTGCTGATACAGCAGGCTGGGACAGTGTTCTGAAAGACGCTCAGGACGCAGGTACACAGGTTATTCTGTTTGACCGTACAATTGACGCAGACGAGAGCCTGTATGCAGCTTCTATCGTATCCGACATGGAAAAAGAAGGTGAGACAGCAGCAAACTGGTTAAAAGACCAGAAATTACCTGAGTATAACATCATTCACATTCAGGGTGTTATGGGATCAGCAGCTCAGAAAGGACGTTCTGGCGCACTTGCAGATACAGCAAAATCTGAGGGATGGAACATTGTAACAGAGCAGACAGCAGAGTGGAATGCAGAGAAAGCACAGCAGATTGTACAGTCCGTTATCGATTCCGGACAGGCATTCAACGTAATCTATGCAGAGAACGACGATATGGCTAAAGGTGCTGTAGCAGCTCTTGACAAAGCAAATATCTCCCATGGTGTTGGAAAAGACGTTATCGTTATGGGATTTGACTGCAACAAATGGGCATTAGAAGAACTTCTGAACCAGAACTGGAACTATGATGGACAGTGCAACCCTTATCAGGCTTCTTACATCGAAGATGTTATCAAGAAACTTGAGGCAGGCGAGACACTTGATGAGAAGACAATCATCATGGATGAGAAGGGATTCGATGCAACAACAATTACACAGGACGATGTAGATCAGTTCGGTATCTAATGATGGATTGTGGGAGTGCGCAACAGGTCGTAATCCACAGGAATCAAAGTGTAGAAAAAATATGTTAAGTCGCGCGGCGCAGCGTAAGAAAAATAAAAAAATACGCGGCGTCGCGCATTTTCTCTTAAAAGGAAAACAAACCCGAAAAGAGATAGAAAATAATAAGCAAAACAGTAAGTAAGAATGAAGAGGTGAATACGCTGGTGAAAGAGAATTCTGTATTGGAAATGAAAAATATCTATAAAAGTTTCCCGGGAGTCAAGGCACTGCAGGCAGTAGATTTCACATTGTGTGAGGGAGAGATTCATGCATTGATGGGAGAGAATGGTGCAGGTAAGTCAACCTTGATCAAGGTTCTGACCGGAGTCTATGAAAAAGACGGTGGAGATATCTTCCTGAAGGAACATGAAGGAGCAGTTGCAATCCGTTCTCCACAAGACGCACAGAATCTTGGAATCAGTACGGTGTACCAGGAGATTACACTCTGTCCGAACCTTTCCGTGGCAGAGAACATGTACATCGGACGTGGAAAAGGAATCGGACAGAACTGGAAGAAGATGAATGCGGACGCGGATAAGATTCTGAAATCACTGGATATTCCCGCAAAAGCAACACAGCAGCTTTCCAGTTGCTCTATCGCGATCCAGCAGATGGTAGCAATTGCCCGTGCGGTCGATATGGACTGTAAAGTACTGATTCTCGATGAGCCGACATCTTCCCTTGATGAACAGGAAGTAGAAAAATTATTCGGACTCATGAGAGACTTACGTTCCAGAGGTGTTGGAATTATATTCGTAACACATTTCCTGGATCAGGTATATGAAGTGTGTGATAAAATCACGGTTCTCCGTGACGGAAAATTAGTAGGTGAATATGAAATCAAGGATCTCCCGAGAGTCAAGCTGGTAGCCAAGATGCTTGGTAAAGAGCTGGACGATGAGGCGGATATTAAAGATGAAAGTCTGGTCTATGAGGCAGATGAGTCCATTCCACCGGTCGTTGAAGTGGAAGGCTTACAGAGCAATGCCGGAATCAAACCATTTGATTTTAATATAAGAAAAGGAGAAGTCAATGGATTTACCGGACTTCTCGGATCTGGACGAAGCGAGTGCGTGCGTGCAATCTTCGGAGCAGATCGTGTGACTGGCGGTACAGTAAAGAAAAGCGGAAAAGTAGTAAAAATCAATAAACCACTTGATGCTATGAAGCAGGGAATCGCATATCTTCCGGAAGACCGTAAGAGAGACGGAATTGTCGGAGATCTGTCAGTCAGAGACAATATCATTCTGGCGGCACAGGTGCTTCGTGGATTCTTCAAACCATTTTCAAAAGCACAGGCAAATAAATTTGCAGATGAATATATCAAGCTCCTGGAGATCAAGACCGCTTCTGCAGACACACCGATTAAATCACTATCCGGTGGTAATCAGCAGAAGGTAATTCTAGCAAGATGGCTTCTGACTCACCCGGAATATCTGATTCTCGATGAGCCGACCAGAGGTATTGATATCGGTACTAAGGTTGAAATTCAGAAATTAGTACTTAAGCTTGCATCAGAAGGTATGAGTGTGACATTTATTTCTTCTGAGACAGATGAGATGCTTCGTACATGTTCCAGACTGATTGTCATGAGAGACCGAAAGAAAGTCGGAGAGCTTTCAGGAGAGGAACTGTCACAGAGCAGTATCATGGACACAATTGCCGGAGGTGACAAAGAATAATGCAGAACACTACAACAAAAAAATCAAAAAATATTATGGATATGTTCAGCGGTAAGCAGATTTTGATCCCGATTGCGGCGCTTCTTCTGCTCGCTGTATTTAACTTAATTGCAGACCCGTCATTTTACAAGATTTCCATGGACGTCAACAGTGCCGGAAACCATGTATTATCCGGATATCTGATCACAATTCTTGACTATGGCTCAGAGCTTGCGATCCTTGCAATAGGAATGACCCTTGTAACAGCGGCTTCCGGCGGACAGGATATCAGTGTGGGCGCCGGAATTGCTATTGCGGGTTCCGTGATCTTACGAGTACTCTGTGGAACAAATTCCAGACCGGACAAACTTCAGGCTCCGATCATTGTAGCATTTTTAGTAGCATGCGTTGTATCCATGTTATTCGGTGCATTTAACGGTATCCTTGTTGCAGGCTTCAAGATTCAGCCGATGGTAGCGACCCTGATTCTATACACAGCAGGACGTTCTATCGCAGCATGGATTAATAACAATGAACTTCCGGTCGTCAGTGATCCGACATTTGCATACTTTGGAGGATTTATTCCGGGAATCCCGATTCCGACACCATTTTTCATTGCAGTTGCATGTATGATCGTGATCGCACTGGCCATGAAATTTACAAATCTCAGATTATACACACAGGCGGTTGGAATCAATGAGCATTCTTCCAGATTGAACGGTCTGAATCCTGCATTTATCAAATTCTTAAGCTTTGTAATCTTAGGACTTTGCGTGGCAGTGGCAGGACTGATCAAGGTCAGCCGTATTTCTTCCATTAACTATTCTGTTATTGCGAAGGATATTGAGATGGACGCGATCCTGGCAGTAGCCCTCGGAGGAAACTCCTTAAGCGGTGGTAAATTTAACATGACAGCTTCAATTCTCGGAGCATACGTTATTCAGTTTTTGACAACAACACTTTATAAATTCAATGTAAAATCTGATGCAATCTCTGCTTACAAGGCAGTTGTAGTAATCATTCTGGTTGTAATCAGTGCACCGGTCGTACGTGAGAAATTTGCTTCATTTACAAAGAAAATGCAGGCAAAGAAGGAGGTAGCTTAGTATGAAATCTAAAAAGAAAAGAAATATTTCGGATACAAATCTACTCCTGACAATTACGATTGTCGTATTCTTTGCCATGTATATCGGCGCAATGATATTTCAGGGCGGTGGATTTTTAAAGACACAGACATTCTTTAACATTCTAAATGCAAATGCAGCACTTTTAATTACTTCCTGTGGACTGAGTTTAGTTATGATTACAGGCGGAATCGACATCTCCGTCGGTGGAGTGGTAGCACTTGTCAGTATGAGCTGTGGTGTATATCTGGATTACATGGGTGGAAATGTAGCCATGTCTATACTGATTGCACTTGGAATTGGACTTGCATTCGGACTCGTTCAGGGATTCCTGGTTGCTTATCTTGATATCCAGCCATTTATCGTAACACTGGCAGGTATGTTCTTTGCTCGTGGTATGACGACTATTGTACATACAGATCCGTTCAACGTACAGAATAAAGCATTCGTTGCATTAAAAGATACTCGTGTTATCGTACCTGGAATGGGTTCCGTAAACCGAATCGGTAAATATGTGGATGCTTATGTAGAAATCGGAGTTATTGTGGCACTGCTTATTGTAGTCCTGATGTTCGTAATGCTTCGCTGGTCCAAGCTTGGTCGGGCATTCTACGCAGTCGGTGGAAACAAACAAAGTGCACTGATGCTTGGTATTAATGTAAAAAGAACACGTTTCCTTGCACAGCTTTTCAGTGGAGTTCTGGCGGGAATCGCAGGCTATGTATATTTCCTTCACGTAGGATCAGGTTCTGCTTCCCATGCGACAGGAATGGAAATGAACGCAATCGCTTCCTCTATCATTGGTGGAACACTTCTGACCGGTGGTGTTGGAAATATTATCGGAACATTTTTCGGAGTACTTTCTTTAAGTACAATCCAGAATATCGTATCTTCCGCAGGTCTGGATCAGGCATGGTGGACAGGAATTACGATCGCAGCAATGCTTTGTCTGTTCCTTGTAATCCAGAGTATTGTTATGGCTCGTAAGAACAGGGGGTAATGACCGATGTTAAAAACGAAAAATTATCAGTTCTGGTTCTGTACCGGCTCTCAGGATTTATATGGAGATGAATGCCTGACCCATGTGGCAGAACATGCACAGAAGATTGTGGAGGCACTCAATGCCGCCGGAAATCTCACGTATGAAGTTGTACGGAAACCGACCTTAATTACAAATGAACTGATTCGCCGGACATTCAATGAGGCGAATACAGATGAAAATTGTGCAGGAGTCATTACGTGGATGCACACATTTTCACCGGCAAAATCCTGGATACTGGGACTGCAGGAATTCAGAAAATCACTGCTCCATCTGCATACACAGTTCAACCGGGAGATTCCGTATGACACCATCGACATGGATTTCATGAACGAGAATCAGTCCGCACACGGTGACCGGGAATTCGGACACATTTTCAGCCGCCTTCATATGAACCGGAAAGTCGTTGTCGGCTACTGGGCAGATGAAGACGTGCAGAAGCAGATCGGTTCCTGGATGAGAACTGCAGTCGGAGTTGTCGAAAGCAGTCATATCCGTGTGATGCGTATTGCAGATAATATGAGAAATGTTGCCGTTACCGAAGGTGACAAAGTAGAGGCGCAGATCAAGTTCGGCTGGGAGGTAGACGCTTATCCGGTCAATGAGGCAGTAGAAGCAGTAAATGCAGTCTCTCAGGCAGATATTGATACATTAGTTGAAGAATATTATGACAAATATGAAATTCTCTTAGAAGGAAGAGATGAGAAGGAGTTCCGCCGTCATGTAGCCGTTCAGGCAGGAATTGAAATTGGTCTGGAAAGGTTCCTGGAAGAGAACAACTATCAGGCAATCGTTACACATTTTGGAGACCTTGGTGGATTTAAACAGCTTCCGGGACTTGCAATGCAAAGACTGATGGAAAAAGGGTACGGTTTCGGAGCGGAAGGAGATTGGAAGACTGCAGCCATGGTCAGACTTATGAAGATTATGACAGGCTGCATGAAAGATGCAAAAGGAACTTCCTTTATGGAAGACTATACATATAATCTGGTGCCAGGTAAAGAAGGAATTCTGGAAGCACATATGTTGGAGGTATGCCCGACCATTGCAGACGGCAAGATCAGTATCAAAGAACAGCCACTTAGCATGGGTGACAGGGAAGATCCGGCAAGACTTGTATTTACGGCGAAAGAAGGACCGGCAATTGCGACTTCCCTTATTGATCTGGGAGACCGTTTCCGTCTTCTGATCAATGAAGTGGAGTGTAAAAAGACAGAAAAACCGATGCCGAAGCTTCCGGTAGCAACTGCTTTTTGGACACCGAAACCGGATCTTAAAATCGGAGCACAGAGCTGGATTCTGGCAGGCGGCGCACATCACACTGCATTTTCTTATGATTTAAGTGCAGAACAGATGGGCGACTGGGCAGAAGCAATGGGAATCGAGGCTGTCTACATTGACGCAAACACAACAATCCGTCAGTTGAAAAATGAACTTCGCTGGAATGAGCTTGCTTATCGCAGATAATTCCGGAAAGAAACGGAGAAAATGATATGAGTAGTAGAAAAGAATTAATAGAAAAAGGAAAAACAGTCCTTGGTATTGAATTTGGTTCTACAAGAATCAAAGCAGTACTCATTGATGAAAATCATCACCCGATTGCTTCTGGAGATCATGAGTGGGAGAATCGTCTGGAAAATGGAATCTGGACCTACAGCCTTGATGATATCTGGCAGGGACTCAGGGACAGTTATCAGAAACTGGCATTTAACGTAGAAGAATCTTATGGAGTGACTTTAAAGAAAATCGGAGCGATTGGGTTCAGTGCCATGATGCATGGCTATATGGCATTTGATAAAAATGGAGAACTTCTTGTCCCGTTCCGCACATGGAGAAATGGAATCACAGGAGAAGCCTCTGAGGCACTTACAGAAGCTTTTCAGTACAATATTCCTCAGAGATGGAGCATCGCTCATTTGTATCAGGCAATCTTAAATGGAGAAGACCATGTAAAGGATATTGAGTTTTTCACCACACTGGCAGGATACATTCATTGGAAGCTGACCGGGCAGAAAGTACTCGGAATCGGAGATGCCTCCGGAATGTTCCCGATTGATCCAGAGACAAAACAGTATCATGCAGCCATGATCCAGAAGTTTGATCTCTTAGTTGCAGACAAGAATTATCCGTGGAAATTAAAGGATATTCTTCCCAAAATACTGGTTGCGGGGGAAAACGCAGGAACTTTGACACCAGAAGGTGCAAAACTTCTTGATCCAAGCGGTAATCTGGAAGCAGGAATTCCGCTTTGCCCGCCGGAAGGTGACGCGGGAACCGGAATGGCAGCGACAAACAGTGTGGCAAAGCGCACTGGAAATGTATCTGCCGGAACGTCAGTATTTGCCATGGTCGTATTGGAAAAAGAATTAAAGAAAGTCTATCCGGAAATCGATCTTGTTACGACCCCGGACGGAAGTTTGGTCGGTATGGTACATGCCAACAACTGTACTTCAGATTTAAATGCATGGGTCGGACTCTTCCGTGAATTTGCCGAAAGCTTCGGTATGGAAGTGGATATGAACCAGTTATTTGGAACTTTATATAACAAAGCACTGGAAGGAGACAAAGACTGTGGCGGACTTCTTTCCTACGGTTATCTGTCAGGAGAGAATATCACAGGCGTGACAGAAGGAAGACCACTCTTTGTCAGATCGCCTGAGAGCAGATTTAATCTTGCAAACTTTATGCGAACACACCTTTATACATCATTAGGAGCCTTAAAAGTCGGCATGGACATTTTGTTAAAGGAAGAACATGTACAGATTGATAAGATTCTCGGACACGGCGGACTCTTTAAAACAAAAGGTGTCGGACAGGGAATTCTGGCACCAGCCATTGACACACCGGTATCTGTTATGGAGACCGCAGGAGAAGGCGGCCCTTGGGGCATGGCACTTCTGGCATCTTATATGTTGAACAAAGAATCAGATGAGACACTGGCACACTATCTGTCAGAGAAAGTATTTGCAGGCAATAAAGGAACTTCTATGGATCCAGATCCGGAAGATGTAAAAGGATTCGAGACATTTATCGAGAGATATAAAAAAGGAATTGCCATTGAGAAGGCAGCTCTTGAGAATCTTATAGTTTAATCGGTGGTAGTGCCCTGTACGGCTTTGAAGTATGAAATGAGATAATCAATACTAGCCGTGCAGGGGAAAAGGAGAGACAGCAATGTTAGAAGAATTAAAAAAAGAGGTCTATGAGGCCAATATGCTTCTTCCTCATTACGGACTTGTCACATTTACATGGGGAAATGTCAGCGGAATTGACCGGGAAAAAGGCCTTTTTGTTATCAAGCCAAGTGGAGTAGATTATGAGAAACTGACACCAGAAGACATGGTCGTGGTAGATTTAAATGGTAATAAAATAGAGGGAGATTTAAATCCATCTTCTGATACAGCCACCCACGTTGTTCTTTATAACCGTTTCCCGAAAATCGGTGGTGTAGTACATACACACTCACCGTGGGCTACGAGCTGGGCACAGGCAGGACGGGGAATTCCGTGCTATGGAACAACTCATGCAGATTATCTGTATGGAGAAGTGCCTTGTGTGAGAAACCTTACAAAAGAAGAAATCAATGAAGCTTATGAGAAAAATACAGGAGTCTTGATTGCAGATGAATTTGCAATTCAAAATCTGGACTATATCGCAACACCGGCAGTACTCTGCAAGAATCACGGCCCATTTACATGGGGAAAGGATGCACAAGAAGCTGTACATAACGCAGTGGTACTGGAAGAAGTTGCAAAAATGGCAGCCCGTGCAGAACTGATCAATCCGCAGGTGAAACCGGCGCCACAGGAACTTCAGGATAAACATTATTACAGAAAACACGGTGCAAATGCTTATTACGGTCAGCCAGGGAGATAAATGGCCAGAAAATTAATTGGCAGGGAGTGAACCGGCCAGAACTTAAGGAGGAAAAGAACATGATAAATATTCCTAAAATTAAAATTGGTATTGTAGCAGTCAGCAGAGATTGCTTCCCGGAGCCATTATCAGTAAATAGAAGAAAAGCGCTGGTAGAGGCTTATAAAGCAAAATACGATGAGACAGACATTTACGAATGTCCAGTCTGTATTGTGGAGAGTGAGATTCACATGGTACAGGCGCTGGAAGATATCAAGGCAGCAGGCTGTAATGCACTTTGCGTTTACCTTGGAAACTTCGGACCGGAGATTTCCGAGACATTGCTCGCAAAACATTTCGATGGACCGAAAATGTTTGTGGCAGCTGCAGAAGAGAGCGCAGTAGATCTTCTGGACGGACGTGGCGATGCATATTGTGGTATGTTAAATGCAAGCTACAACCTGAAACTTCGCAATATTCATGCATATATTCCAGAGTATCCCGTTGGAACCGCAGAGGAATGTGCAGATATGATTCACGATTTTCTTCCGGTTGCGAGAGCCGTTGATGCATTAAATAACTTAAAAATCATCAGCTTTGGTCCAAGACCGCTCAACTTCCTTGCATGTAATGCACCAATCAAACAGCTCTACAATCTCGGAATTGAAATCGAAGAAAACTCAGAGCTGGATTTGTTTGAGGCATTTAACAAACATGCCGGAGACGAGAGAATTCCAGAAGTCGTAAAAGATATGGAATCTGAGCTCGGTGCTGGAAATAAAAAGCCGGAGATCCTTACGAAACTGGCACAGTATGAACTGACATTATTAGACTGGATCGAGGAGCACAAAGGTTATCGCAAATATGTGACGATTGCCGGAAAATGTTGGCCGGCATTCCAGACACAATTTGGATTCGTACCATGCTATGTAAACAGCCGTCTGGCAGCGAGAGGCATTCCGGTATCCTGTGAAGTAGACATTTACGGTGCACTCAGCGAGTTTATCGGAACCGTAGTCAGCCAGGATGCAGTCACACTTCTTGACATTAACAATTCCGTGCCGAGAGATATGTACGAAAAAGACATCAAGGGTAAATATGACTACACCCAGAAAGATACATTTATGGCATTCCACTGTGGAAATACAGCTTCCTGTAAGCTGAGCAGCCACGAGATGAAATACCAGAAGATCATGGCAAGAACACTTCCGGAAGAAGTAACACAGGGAACACTGGAAGGTGATCTTGTTCCAGGAGATATCACATTCTTCCGTCTCCAGAGCACCGCAGACAATATCCTCCGCGGATATATCGCACAGGGCGAAATCCTGCCGGTAGCAACACACTCTTTCGGATCTATCGGAGTATTCGCAATTCCGGAGATGGGACGCTTCTACCGCCATGTGCTAATTGAGAAGAACTTCCCACATCACGGCGCAGTAGCATTCGGTCATTACGCAAAAGCACTCTACGAAGTATTCAAATATATCGGAGTACCGGTAGACGAGATCGGATACAACCAGCCAAAAGGGGTAAGATATCCGGACGAAAATCCTTGGGGATAAAGAATAGAGCCACTGGGAGAATGTAAAGGGATTCTTGAATTGATATATATTTAATGTTAATATAGATATATCAAAAGAATAAGAAAGGTGCTACCGTTGACGGTTCGCCTGATATTAATGGGTTATGAATAACCGCTCATATTTGCAGGACGATGGGCGGTTATTCTTCTGCTATCATTGTAATATTTTTTATACTACCACTTCTATGATTTTTTTATTACCCACTTCGATTTCTTTCAATCTCGTTTTTTGGTTCTTATTGAAACTGAAACTCAACAAATATCCCTTTTACAAATGATAGTACTCTAAATATTCAGCCAGTTGTTTTTCGCCTCTTTTGTTGTACTCATCACCTCGCCAGATTTTTAATTCTATCACATACTGTTTTCCTAAATAATCCACGATTATGTCGGTTCGAGTCTGGTCTCGAGTCTGCGCTTCTATATAATAATTTCCTGTACCATTGATGATTGTATATCCATTCTTATCTCTTAGTATACAAAAAAATGTTGAACGACAACTGAAACTGTCATTCAACATTTTTTAAGGAGTTTTATTTATTTACATAACTCTTCTGCCAGGTTTTCAAGCTGTGTTGTGCTTTCTTCGTTGAGCGCTGACATAATCTTTACAGTAG
>ENA-ORUA01001258-ORUA01001258.1-human-gut-metagenome-genome-assembly--contig:-NODE-1258-length-23804-cov-3.887153_pt1 | contig 23804 bp, 21 predicted proteins | sample MGYA00242076_ERZ509201 | MGnify/ENA primary metagenome ERZ509201 (study PRJEB26280, sample SAMEA2338863) | human gut metagenome | biome: human gut; feature: human-associated habitat; material: faeces...
TCTTCTTAAGGTATGCAAGAAGTCCTCTTCTCTGTCCTACCATCTTCAGAAGTCCTCTTCTTGAGTGGTGATCCTTCGGATTAGCCTTAAAGTGATCTGTCAGCTCGTTAATTCTTGCTGTCAGGATAGCAACCTGTACTTCCGGTGATCCTGTATCTCCCTCTGTTCTTCCAAATTCTTTGATGATAGCCTGTTTCTTTTCTTTTGCGATCATGTTCTTTTCCTCCTTAAATTTCTTGATATAACCGCCTGGCATTAAGCAATGGTCGGAGTGATCCGATTACCGAACACCGGCTGATTCATAACCTTTGCTAGTATAGCACAGGGGAACATTCTTGTAAAGAACTATTTTCCAGAATCATTTGCACAGAATCATTTCTGCATGTAACATGCCCTGATGAATACTCTCTGAATCCTGTCTCTGCAGCTATATCCTGATCCATCAGCTTTTTGTCAGTGGATGTTCTCGAAGATATTCCTCACCATATCGCATATCCTGCATCACGCACGCTTTCAGTTCTTTCAAAGAATCAAATCTTGTCTCCGGTCGCTCAAATTCCAGGAACCGGATCGTAATGTACTTCCCATATGCATTTCCTGCATAATCATAAACGTAAACTTCAAACAATTCTCTCTGTTCCTGCATTACCGTCGGCTTGACTCCTGCATTTCCCACACCACCATACCATGTTCCGTCAATCAGAACCTGGCAGGCATAAACTCCGTACCGCGGAAGAATCTTCCCATCCTGTGGTGCAACATTCATCGTTGGGAATCCCAGAGTACGCCCCAGTTCCCGTCCATGTTCTACAATTCCCGTCATCTCATAAGGATATCCAAGAAGTTCCTGTGCCAGCCGGATATTTCCATGGGACAAAGCCTCCCGTACATAGGTGCTGCTGATCTCGCGGTCTCCCAAACATGCTTTTTCTACCACATCAACAGTATAATCATATTTCTGTGCATATCGCTCCAGCATCTGATGATCCCCGCGTTTTCGATACCCGAAGGAGAAGTCCGAACCAACAACAATATGTGCAGCATGAAGTTTTTCGTAAAGGATTTTCTGAATAAATCGTTCAGCTTCCATCGTCATCAGATCTCCGGTAAAGGGATAATCGATCAGGTAATCCACCTTTCCAGCCAGCAGCTTTTTTCTTTCTTCTTTTGTCATCAGACAGCTTCTCTGCATATCAAATGCACATACAACACTGACGCAGTCGTTTCCCGCATAAGAGCGGATCTTTTCAATCAGTTTCTGATGTCCTCTGTGAAGCCCGTCAAATTTTCCAAGAGTTACGGCTGTTCTTTTTTCCTCTCTGAAAGCATCAATTCCTTTTATATACTGCATAATTACCTCAATTCTTCCGGGTCAAGGAACATTTTTACAAGGTGGAACATTTTTTTGTCTTCCATATACCGGTAAATTCCGATAAAATGTCCCTTTGCATCATATACTCTGACCTTTTCACCGGAGCAGAATTTTCCAGTTTCCGATAACTGGTTTCTGAAAAAATCATTTCCATTATAGGCTTTGGGAATATATTTTTCAGCAGGGACAACGGACTGTAATTCACTGAACATCTGATCCAGTGGGATCAGTGCATCTTCCAGCCTGCCATTTTGTGCAAGGTCACGAAGTTCCTCTAATTTCAGACTGTCTTTCAACTCGAATCTTCCGACTTTTGTCCTGGTCAGTTCTTCCATACAGCCACCTGTTCCGAGCAGATTTCCTATATCATGACAAAGAGTGCGGATATACGTTCCCTTTGAACATGTCACTTCCATCCTTACTCTCGGCAACTGTATTTCTTTGATATGGATCTGATAAATGGTTACTTTTCTGCTTTTACGTTCTACTGTCTTTCCCTCTCTCGCAAGCTCATACAGCTTTTTCCCATTGACTTTCAGTGCAGAATACATGGGAGGGATCTGATCGTATGTGCCTTTGAAGCTTTCAATCACTTTTGTCACTTCTGCTTCATTCAGATGGTCTGTCGGCTGTTCTTTCAGTATCGCCCCTGAAATATCCTGCGTATCCGTTGTCTTTCCCAGTAACAGTACCGCCTCATAAGTCTTATCGCGGTCTGTCAGAAGATCGCATAACTTTGTTGCACGCCCCAGACAAACAGGAAGCACCCCTGTCGCATCAGGATCAAGGGTGCCTGTATGACCGATCTTTTTCTGACCGGCAATCTTACGCAGAACGGCAACTACATCATGGGATGTATATCCTTTTTCTTTATATACATTTATAATTCCGTTCATTCTTAGTCTTCCTGTTCTATTTTTTCATCTAATTGCTTTTCGATCAATGCTGTCAGATTATTGATGACATCATGGACGGAACCTTTCATCGTCACTCCGGCTGCACGGACATGACCTCCGCCACCGAAATATTTTGCGATCCTGCTTACATCAACCCGTTCTTTGGATCTCAGACTCACTTTGAAAGTCTGTGGAGCAGTTTCATGAAGAAACATCGCCACCTCTACTCCTTTTGTCTGACGCATCTGGCTGACGATACCCTCAAGATCAGACGGTTTTGCCTGGAAAAATTCCATTTCTTTCAGACGCACCACTGAAACAATGCACCGTTGATCCAGCACCATAATGCTTTCCAAAAGTGCCCTTCCAAGAATCTGATTCTGCACATACGTCTTTTCATAATATGTCCGATCCGTGATCTTTGCAGTATCGACCCCTTTCCGCATGAGCTGTGCCGCTGCCTCCATCGTCTCCGGGCTGGTGCAGGAATAGCGGAAAATTCCGGTATCATGAGCAATTCCCATATAAAGAGCCTCTGCCGTCTCAAGACTCATTTTATCATAATCCAGCAGATTATATACCAGTTCAGAAGTAGAACTTGCATCCGGCACAATATAATTGACATCTGCAAACGCCTCATTGCTCACATGATGGTCAATGCACGCAGTCTGCTTTGATTCTATGAATAATTTCTGGGAAAATCCAAGACGCTGCAGATCCCCACAGTCCATACAAATGAATAGATCATAGATTTTCCCTTCAGGGAGCTCACTTTTGACTTCATCGGTATGACGGATCATACTGTAAGCCTCCGGAACTGATTCCAAATACAGATCTGTCTCAATCTGCGGAAAATTTTCTTTCAGATAAAGATACAGTCCCATCGTAGAACCTACACAGTCGCCATCCGGGCGGACATGTCCGCCCAGTGCAACACTCTGTTTTCCCTCCAGCAATTCCTTCAGATTAAACATCCTGCTCATCAGCTCCATCCTTTAAATCTCTTGTCACTTCATCGATTTTTTTACTGATATTCACACCATATTCGATTGACTGATCTACGATAAACCGGATTTCCGGTGTATTTCGCATATTGATCGTACGTGCCAGTTCGCGGCGGATATAGCCTTCCGCACTCTGAAGTCCCCGGATGGTATCCTGCTGGGCTTTCTCATCACCCAGTACACTGATATAAGCCTTGCAGGTCTTCAGATCCGGAGCTACCTCCACGGCAACTACAGAAGTCATCGGTGCAACGCGGGGATCCTTGATCCCTGCACGCAGGATATTGCTCAGCTCACGCTGGACTTCAGCATTGACACGAGTATTTTTAATACTGTTCTTTCTCATTGCTGCTCCTTTTACTTACGCTCAGTCTCGACCATCTTATATGCCTCGACCTGATCGCCCTCTTTAATATCATTATAATTTTCAAATACAAATCCGCATTCGTAACCTGCTCTTACTTCCTTCACATCGTCTTTGAAACGCTTCAGGGATGCAAGTGGTCCGTCGAATACTACAATGCCATCACGCACCAGACGTACAGAACAGTTTCTCTCGAAAATACCATCCAGCACATACGCACCTGCGATCGTTCCGACACCGGATGCCTTGAATGTCTGACGCACTTCTGCATGACCAAGCACTTTCTCTTCAAATACCGGATCCAGCATTCCCTTCATAGCTGCCTCTACATCTTCGATTGCATTGTAGATAACTCTGTAAAGTCTTAAGTCTACACCTTCGCGTTCTGCAATTTCTTTTGCAGTCGCATCCGGACGTACATTGAAACCGATAATGATCGCATTGGATGCCGATGCAAGGATGACATCAGATTCGTTGATTGCTCCGACACCACCGTGGATGATCTTTACTACAACCTCATCATTGCTCAGCTTCAGCAGACTCTGCTTGATTGCCTCTACTGATCCCTGAACATCTGCCTTTACAACGATATCCAGTTCTTTCAGGTTACCCTCCTGGATCTGGTTGAACAGGTCATCCAGTGACATTTTGGATTTTGTCTCTTCCAGAAGTTTTACTTTGTTCTGTGAAATAAATGTCTCAGCAAATGCTCTTGCCTCTTTATCAGAAGCACATCCAACAAAGACTTCTCCTGCATTCGGCACATCATTCAGACCAAGGATCTCAACCGGCTGGGACGGACCTGCTTCTTTGACACGTCTTCCCTTATCATCCATCATCGCTCTTACACGGCCATGTGCACTTCCGGCTGCGATAGCATCACCAACATGAAGCGTTCCCTTCTGTACCAGTACAGTTGCAACAGCTCCTTTTCCTTTATCCAGCTCCGCCTCAATTACAAGACCACGGGCAGCACGGTTCGGATTTGCCTTCAGTTCCATTACTTCTGCTGTCAGAAGAATCATTTCCAAAAGATCCTGAATTCCCTCTTTCGTATGTGCAGATACCGGTACGAAGATCGTGCTTCCGCCCCAGTCTTCCGGGATCAGTTCATACTCTGTCAGCTCCTGCTTTACTCGCTCGATATTGGCACTTGGCTTATCAATCTTGTTAATGGCAACAATGATCTCGATTCCGGCTGCTTTTGCATGGTTGATCGCCTCGATCGTCTGCGGCATAACACCATCATCAGCTGCTACAACAAGGATCGCGATATCTGTAGAATTTGCTCCACGCATACGCATTGCTGTAAACGCTTCATGTCCCGGAGTATCAAGGAATGTGATCTTTTCTCCGTTGATCTCGACAACGGATGCACCGATGTGCTGTGTGATACCGCCGGCCTCACGTCCTGTCACATTACTGTCACGAATCGCATCCAGAAGAGAGGTCTTACCATGATCAACGTGTCCCATAACGCAGACAACTGGAGGACGTTTCACCATCAGGCTTTCATCTTCCTCATCCTCTTTCAGGAGTTCTTCGATTACATCCACAACCTCTTCCTTCTCGCACAGAACATCAAATTCCATTGCGATCTCTTCAGCAGTATCGTAATCAATCTCCTGATTTACCGTAACAACTTTTCCCTGCAAAAACAGCTTCTTTACGATCACAGACGGAACAATCTTCATCTTGTCGGCAAGTTCTTTGATCGTAAGAACTTCTGGGATCACGATCTGTCTGATCTGCTCTTCCTTCTTTTCTTCCGGCTTATTCTGTGGCTTCTTTACTTCGACCACATTTTTCTGCTTTTTACCTTTTTTGCCTTTGCCCTCAAATGCCTCGTCTCTGTATTCTTTCTTCTTATTATCTCTCTCTTTATCTTTCGCCTTATTTCTCTGGCTCTTCTGCTGCTCGACGATTGGAGCTGCATCCCTGTCCGTACGCTCATTTCTGCGGTTATCATTTCTTCTGTCAGGACGAGATCCCTGACCGTTTCTTCCATCACGGTTATCGCGTCCTCCGGATCCCTGTTCGCGACCACCTCTTCCATCGCGGTTGTCACGCGGTCCTCTTTCCTGACGCGGTCCTCTTCCGTCTCCATTCAGACGTCCGCCTCTTCCATCACGGCTGTCACGAACCGGACGGTTCTCTCTGTCACTGCCTGGACGCTGTGGTCTTTCATTTCTCTCCTGACGTACCGGTCTTCCCTCTCCGCTGGTACGTCCTGCTGTCTGAGCCGGTCTTTCTGTGCGTACCATTCTCTCTGTCTGAGCCGGTCTCTCTGTGCGTACGGTTCTCTCTGTCTGAGCCGGTTTTTCTGTGCGTACGGTTCTCTCTGCCCGGTCAGTTTTCTCCTGACGCGTACCTGCCTGAGCCGCTCTCTCTGTACGCACCGGTCTTCCCTCTGCACCTGCTGCACGTACCGGACGGTTCTCTCCTCCGCGTGCATTTCCCTGTGCGGCACCTCGTCCCTGGTTTGCTCCCGGACGCTTATTTCCCTGCAGTCTGCTGCTATTTCTGGAATTCTGCGGACGCACTACAAATGCAAGATTTTTCTTCTTTGGCACTGTGCTGTCCTTTTCTCCTGCTTTTTCTGCTGCCGGTTCTGCCTTTGCTGGTTCTTCATTTCTTCCGGCATTTTCTCTTCTAATCTCTTCTGCCACGTTATCCTCCACTGTACTCATATGATTCTTAACTTCAACATTTTTCTTTTTCAACTGTTCCAGGATCTCCTTATTCCCTACTCCCAGCTCTTTTGCAAGTTCATATACCCTCGCTTTCGCCATATCAAAAAACCTCCTTCAGGCAATCAAAAACACTCTTTTAATGCTTTTAAAATTCCTTTTGCAAATCCTTCGTCCAATATTGCCAGGGATGCACGGAACTGCTTTCCCATTGCATGCCCCAGAGTATCTTTATCGCTGTAGAAAATAATGGGAACATCATAAAATTCACACATATCCCGAAACTTCTTTTTCGTATTCTCTGATGCATCCTCTGCCACAACTACAAGTCCGGCTCTTCCTGACTTCGTTTCACTCTCTGTCAGGAACTCACCACTTGCACAGCGTCCTGCTTTTGTAGCAAGGCTGATCAGCGAAAGTACTTTATCTCTGGCCAATCTGTTCCATCTCCTTTGCAAGTTTTTCATAAACTTCCTGTGGAATTTCCTGCTTAAAGGAACGCTCCAGTCCATGACTCTTCACTGACAGGTCAAAGCATGCTTTACACGGACAAAGGTAAGCACCTCTTCCGTTCTTCTTCCCGGTCACATCAACCAGAAATTCTTCTTCCGTTCTGAGAATCCTGATCAATTCTTTTTTTGGTTTCATTTCCCCGCAGCCCACGCATTTACGCATGGGAATCTTTTTATTCACTGCCAAATGCTTCACTCCTCCGAGTCTTATTCTACGTCTGTCTCCACAAACTCAATTTCATCGCTGTCTGTCTCATCCACAGCAGCTTCTGTATTCTCTTCTTCCTCATCATATTCACCGACTGTATAGCCTTCTTCACCGACCATACCCATCTGCTCCATATAATTTTCCGGAAGTTCACCACTTTCGATTGCCTGTGTCTCACTCTTGATATCAATCTTGTAACCTGTCAGACGTGCTGCCAGTCTTGCATTCTGACCTTCTTTTCCGATTGCCAGTGACAACTGATAATCCGGTACGATCACACTCGCTACCTTTGCATCCGGGTCAGCCATAACAGAGATTACTTTTGCCGGGCTCAATGCATTCTCGATCAGAAGTGCCGGATTTTCATCCCAGTTAATAATATCGATCTTTTCACCACGCAGTTCCTGTACTACTGCATTGACTCTCGCACCGTTCATTCCCACGCATGCTCCGACCGGATCTACATTTGGATCATTGGACCATACTGCCATCTTTGTACGGGAACCTGCTTCACGGGCAATACTCTTGATTTCTACTGTTCCGTCTTTGACCTCGGCGACCTCTGCCTCAAACAGACGCTTTACAAGCTCCGGATGCGTACGGGATACAAGAATCTTTGGTCCTTTTGTCGTATTCTTTACTTCTACAATATAAAGCTTGATACGCTCTGTCGGCTCAAAATGTTCTCCCTTAACCTGCTCATTCTCTGCTCTTCCGAGGTTGATACTGATATTTTTCCCAACATAACGCTGTACAATACCGGTTACAATATCTTTCTCTTTCTCAAAATACTGATCAAAGACAACTTTTCTCTCTTCTTCTCTGATCTTCTGAAGAATCAGATTTTTTGCATTCTGCGTTGCAATACGCCCGAATTCTTTTGAATAAACCGGAACCTGAGCAATATCACCGATGTGCAGGGACGGATTGATCTTTTCTGCATCCTCCAGACTGATCTCGATCGCCGGATCAAAAACTTCTTCCACAACTTCTTTTTCTGCAAATACGGAATAGTCACAGGTCTCTCTGTCCATCACGATCTTAATATTATCGGATGTCCCGAAATGGTTCTTACAGGCACTGAGCAGAGAATTTTCGATTGCTTCCATCATGACATCTTTGCTGATATTCTTTTCTTTCTCAAGAATCGTCAACGCTTCAAGTAATTCTGTATTCATTATTTTTTCCTCCTAAATTAAAAATCCAAAGCAAGGCGGATCAGAGCGATGTCTCCTCTGTCAAATGTCTGCTCTGTATCATCTTCATAAGTGATCGTCACCGTACTGTCATCATATGCTTTCAGTAATCCTACAAATTCTTTCTGACGGTCAATCGCACGATACGTGCGGATCTCCACTTCTTCTCCAAGACTCCGCTTAAAATCTTTCTCTTTTTTCAGAGGTCTTCCAAGTCCCGGAGAACTCACCTCAAATACATAGGAGTCTGCAATGTAATCCTTCTCGTCAAGGATATCTGAAAATCTCCTGCTCACTGCTTCACAGTCATCGACAGCAATGCCTCCGGGTTTGTCAATGTACGCTCTTAAGTACCACGTACCACCTTCTTTTACATACTCCACATCCACAAGCTCAAATCCCAGTTCTGTTACAATTGGCTCAAGAAGTGTCTCTGTCTGCTGCTCATATTCTTCTCTTCTGGACACACTAAACTCCCTTTCTTTAAAATGATATGATGTCGGGGGCACCCCCCCGACTTTGATGCCTACGGATTGCTCCGTGCTACGCACTCCCACAATCCTACCCAATATTCGCATATCGTGGGATTAGCATCATGATATTTTACATAAAGAAATCCTTATATCATCAAAGAAGAGTGAACTTTCGTCCACTCTTCTGCCGTTCCCTTTATGTATCTTTTTTAACCTTATCACCTTTTTTTTGATAAATCAAGGGTTTTCTTTTATTTTTTGCCGATTTTACTTATTTTTTCCATTTTTAACGGGTTTTATTCCCAACACCATCTCTTTTCGCAGCTTTCAGACGATTCAGAGTCACCGTCTTTTCTCCATAGGTTACTTTCGTCTCTGTTCCTTCTTCAAAAAGATAAGTATGCTCCAGCTCATCCTTTTTCTGCAGACGGATTCCTCTTACTCCGACTGCCGCCTTCTTTTTCTCAGGTACATCTGCTGCCGGGAATCTTAAGAAATATCCATTTCTTGTCTGCAATACTAGATTCTGAGTTTCGTTCACCACTTTTACAGAAACCAGCCGGTCATCTTCCTGAAGTTTCGTTGCCACGATCGTACGCTTTGCAACCTGAAATTCTTTTCCATCCACCCGCTTGATCATTCCCTGTGCTGTGGCAAAGAGGAGTTTTGCAAACCGCATCTGTTCTGCATCACAGATCATCACGATTTCTTCCTCACTGCTTGTATAATTGCTCACATTATCAATCGGAGTCCCTTTTTCACGGAATTTTCCATAAGGAAGATCCAGTACCTTCACCTGGTGCATCTTTCCGGTATCTGTAAAGATGCAGAGCTTTCCGGTATTCATACAATGTACAATGTATTTATTTTCAGAATCCGCAGCCTCTTTATTTCTCTCATATACTGCCATATCAACAGTCTTCGCATAACCAAACCGATCCATCAGGAACACGACTTCCTGTTCTTCCACCTTCTTTTCCTCAAAGACGGCTTCTTCCGCATTTTCGACAACAGTGCGGCGTTTTCTTCCAAATTCTTTCTTATAAGAATCCAGTTCTGCCATGATGACTTCTGCCATGGAATCATAGTTGTTCAGGATATCTTCATATCTTGCAATATTTTTCAGTGTCTGCTCATGCTCCTTCTGAAGTGCCTCGATCTCCAGTCCGATCAGACGATAAAGACGCATCTCAAGGATTGCAGTGGCCTGACGCTCTGTAAACCGCAGCATTGCTGCCATTTTCTTTGAAATGGAAAATTTAAACCGGATATTCTCCGTCTTTCCTTCAACCAGACAGGCTCTTGCATCCTTCACCGATTTACTTCCCCGGAGAATCTCGATGATCAGGTCGATCACATCGCATGCCTTGATCAGTCCTTCCTGAACTTCACTCTTCTCCCGTTCTCTTTCCAGAAGTGTCGTATACTTTCTCGTTGCAAGTTCAAACTGGAAATCCACATGATGCTCAATGATCTGCTTTAACCCCAGCGTCTCCGGACGGCCGTTCGCAACTGCAAGCATATTAACTCCGAACGTATCTTCCAGCCTCGTCTTTTTATAGAGCATATTTTTCAGGTTTTCTACATCTGCTCCACGCTTCAGTTCAATGACGATACGGATTCCCTCTTTGGATGACTGATTGGAAATATCTACAATATCTGTCGTCTTTTTTGTCTCTACCAGATTGCAGACATCATTCAGAAATTTTCCGATTCCAGCCCCGATCATCGTATACGGGATCTCCGTTATGACAAGCTGCTTTTTCCCGCCTTTCAAATCCTCTACTTCCACTTTACCACGGAGCTTGATCTTTCCCTGCCCTGTCTCATAAATATTCAGCAGATCATCTTTATTGACCACGATCCCCCCGGTCGGGAAATCCGGTCCTTTAATATATTTCATGAGCTGTCTGGTCGTGACCCCGTCATTTTTCATATAAGCTTTGACACCATCGATCACTTCACAGAGATTGTGCGTCGGGATACTCGTTGCCATACCAACTGCAATTCCTTCTGCTCCATTTACAAGGAGATTCGGTACACGCATTGGGAGAACCACCGGCTCTTTTTCTGTCTCATCAAAGTTTGGTCCAAAATCAATCACATTTTTATCCAGATCTGAAAGACATACTTCCTGTGTAAATTTTGTCAGCCTTGCCTCCGTATATCGCATTGCTGCCGCACCGTCTCCCTCGATCGAGCCAAAATTTCCATGTCCGTCTACAAGGATCTGACCTTTTTTAAAATCCTGTGCCATGACTACAAGTGCATCATAGATCGAACTGTCTCCATGCGGATGGTATTTACCCATGGTATCTCCGACAATACGGGCACACTTCCGGTAAGGCTTATCATAACGGATCCCCAGCTCATACATATCGTACAGAGTCCTTCTCTGCACCGGCTTCAGTCCATCCCTGACATCAGGAAGTGCCCTGGCGATGATAACACTCATCGCATAGTCGATATAAGATTTTTTCATCAATTCCGAATATTCGGTTCTGATAATCTGAGATTCACTGTTCATTTTCATTCTCCTTAGATATCAAGTTCTGCCTCCGTTGCATTCTCATAAATAAATGCTTTTCGCGGCGGGACTTCTGTTCCCATCAGCATCTCTGTAACGCTGGATGCCATTCTCGCATCTTCGATCTCCACCAGCTTCAGAAGACGCCTCTCCGGATCAAGTGTCGTCTCCCACAACTGCTCCGCATCCATCTCGCCAAGACCTTTGTACCGTTGCAGTGTGAAAGGACCTGTATGGTTTTTCCTGTATTTTTCCAGTGCTTTGTCATCATACAGATATTCCTCTTCTCCTTTCTTTGGCATGGCTTTATAGAGTGGCGGCATGGCAATATAGACATGTCCTTCATAAATCAGTTCCGGCATGAAACGGTAAAATAATGTCAGAAGCAGGGTCGAGATATGGGCTCCGTCTACATCCGCATCTGCCATGATAATGATCTTATCATACCGCAGCTTACTGATATCAAAATCATTTCCATATCCTTCCGAAAAGCCGCATCCGAACGCATTGATCATGGTCTTGATCTCCGCATTTGCAAGTACTTTGTCAATGCTTGCTTTCTCCACATTTAAGATCTTACCACGGATTGGAAGGATTGCCTGATAATTTCTGTCTCTGGCAGTCTTGGCAGAGCCACCCGCAGAATCTCCCTCAACAATAAAGATCTCGCACTTTTTCGGATCTCTGCTCTCGCAGTTTGCAAGCTTTCCGTTACTGTCAAAAGAATACTTCTGCTTTGTCAGAAGATTCGTCTTTGCCCGCTCCTCGGTTTTACGGATCTTCGCGGCTTTCTCTGCACTGGAAAGAACCGTCTTCAATGTCTCGATATTTCGGTCAAAAAAACGGATGATCTCCTCGCCTGTCACTTTTCCGACTGCCTTGGCTGCATCCGGGTTGTCCAGCTTCGTCTTCGTCTGACCTTCAAATCTCGGATCAGGATGCTTGATCGATATGATCGCAGTCATTCCATTACGGATATCTGCACCGGTAAAATTCGCATCTTTTTCTTTCAGCACTCCCAGTTCTCTTGCATACTGGTTCATCACCGTCGTAAAAGTCGTCTTAAATCCGGTGAGATGCGTTCCTCCTTCTGCATTATAAATATTGTTACAGAAACCAACCACATTTTCATGAAATTCATTCACATACTGAAGTGCCGCTTCTACCTCGATCCCATCTGCTTCTCCCTTAAAATAGATCGGCTCATGCAGCACCTCTTTCTTATGGTTCATATCCGTGATGAAGCCGATAATCCCCTCCGGCTCATAGTATTCGATCCTCTCTTCTGATCCCTGCCTTTTATCTTCAAAAAATATTGTCAGCTTCGGATTCAGATAGGCAGTCTCATGCAGACGGCTCTTGATCTCTTCCGCTTTGAATCTCGTCTTTTCAAAAATCGTATCATCCGGAAGGAAATTCACCGTCGTCCCGGTCTTTCTCGTCTTTCCGATCTTCGGCAGCAGTCCGTCTTCCAGTTCAATGACCGGGATTCCTCTCTCATACCGATCATGATGAATATATCCATCACGGCTGATCTTTACATCCATGTAAGCGGAAAGTGCATTTACGACTGAAGATCCGACTCCATGAAGTCCTCCACTGGTCTTATATGCTGAATCATCAAATTTTCCCCCTGCATGAAGTGTCGTATAGACCAGACGTGCTGCGGAAATGCCTTTCTGATGCATATCCACCGGAACTCCTCTTCCGTTGTCAGATACAGTTGCAGAACCGTCTTTTTCCAGCGTGACATGGATTTCCGTACAGAATCCTGCCAGATGCTCGTCCACTGCATTGTCCACGATCTCATAAACCAGGTGGTTCAGTCCTTTTGTGGACACGCTTCCGATATACATTCCGGGACGCACACGTACCGCTTCCAGACCTTCCAGCACTGCAATACTGCCTGCATCGTATGTAGTCTTTCTTGACATTTCATCTTCTCCTTTGTCAAATTTTCAGAATAATCCATTTGATACTATAACACTTCACAAAGCGTATCTGCAAGCACTTCCATTGCATTTTTCATTTCCTCAACAGTATTGGTCTGTGCTCCGGCTTCGATCAGAAGCGATTTTGGGAGAAGATGCAGGTTGTAGCGATAGGCTTTCAGATAGATATGCCTTACAAAACCCGGATACATCCTTTCTGAGGCAAGCTGCATCTGCAGAGAGAATGCCAGATTATCCTGTATGTACGGATTGTAAAGATATGTGATATCCCCATTGGTTCTTGAACGGCTCAATCCATTGAAATACATGATCCTGGCTGTCGGCTTTCCATTGATCTGCGTGACAAGATGCGTTGTCTCTGCCACTCCGTCCCGATGAAGGTCAATGGCTACTTCAATGGAAGGATTCGCCTCCAGGATCGGACGGATCGAAGCTTCTGCATTTTCATATGCCTCACTCCGATCCAGTTTTCCGTTAATAATATCATAGACACCAAAATCATGGAGTGTAGGGATCCCTTTCGCATTCAGAAGTTCCGTCAGATATTGTCCGATTCCCACGATCCCGGTTGAAATATCTCCCGGGACTGAATCTACAAATGTTTCCTGGGAATGGGTATGAAAGATCAGAATTTTCGGTTCATTTCCCTCCCGACCGATCTTCATATTTCTTCCAAGCAGATCATCCACATTGAGCTGTTCCGCCCCGATCATCGTAGAACTGTCTACCGTATAAAAATTGCTCAAAAGGTACTCAAAATCTCTCAGTTTATCAATAGACTGGTCTGCCGCTACCTCGGATGAGACCGGCTGCTGCGGCTCATCCGGCTGACCGATCAGTTTTCCATTTTCATCGACTGCATTTTCGTCATTCGCCTGACTTTCCAATATTTTTGCGATCGTCTCCTCATCTTCAAGAGACGATCCATACTCTGCATGATCTTCCACATACTGAACCACTGGAATCCACGCCAGTGCTTTTTGTCTGATCCACTCCCCCGGTCCCGATGAAACCGAATCTTCTTTCCATACAAGAGAAGGCACATACATAGCCTGTGCAGACCGGAGAAGATACTGTTGAAGCTGATACTGTAATTGTGCTGCATTTTTTCTGATTCCATTCAGGATCAAAAGCATACTGCACACCGACAGAACCAGTACTGCACCTGTCTTCCCCGACTGCCATTTTCTGCTTTTTATCTTCTTCATTCTCTTTGCTCTCCCTTCCCGTCCCACGATTCTTCTGTAGCTTTCTGCTATCTTTCTATTATATGAGAGCAAAGAAGGTTCAATGCTTCTGCGATCGTATGGCTGATCTGATGGATCATCTCATCTACATCTTTTGGTGTCACAAACATTCCATTCAGATGAGGTGCAATCAGCTCTTTCACCAGTTCGTACTTTTCCCCCTGATTATAAGAACGCAGTGTTTCTCCTACACTTTTCAATGTTTCCGATTCTTCCAGGGCATGAATGAAATTTTCCATCGTATCATTTACGATCGTTGCAGCATCCACAACTGTTGGCACACCGATTCCGATCACCGGAACTCCAAGAGATTCTTTTGTCATTCCATTTCTATAATTGCCTACACCTGATCCCGGATGGATCCCTGTATCTGCGATCTGGATCGTCCGGTTTAATCGCCTGCTGTTGCGTGCCGCCAGTGCATCTACCGCAATCACAAGATCCGGTCTGGTTTCCCGGACGATCCCTCTGACTATTTCAGTTGTCTCCATCCCGGTCTGCCCCATCACCCCCGGGACAATGGCACTGACCAGTTTCGCATGTTCCACTCCCATTGCATATTTTCCATATTCCCTGATAATATGTCTCGTCACGTTCAGATGATCTGCCACACAGGGACCCAGGGCATCCGGCGTTATATTACGGTTTCCCAGTCCGACTACCAGGATAGACAGATCTTCCTCTTCTTTTCCCTCTTTCGCTTCAAAATTTTTTCTCAACAGTTCACTGATACAATCACGGATCTTTTCTGAGATCCGCATCTGCTCTTCTTCATCCGGCACTGCAAGGGCCGGACTTTCCAGTGTCAGATACGTGCCTGCCGGTTTTCCCATTGCCTTTGCTCCATTTTCCGTTTCAATAATCACCCGTGTGATCCTGGTCTCACTGCTTTCATCATAATCCTCTTCCAGAATCACTCCCGAAATTTCCACCTGGTCAGATTCAAACCTCTCCCTCTCTTCAAGTGCAAGATCTGTCCTTACGCTGTAATTTTTTGTCATCGCTTTTTCCTCTCCGTTGCCTGTTATAGTTCCATAATATTATTTTTCTTTTTTATCAAAATATGTATTGACAACGTCTATTTCATGGAATAAAATAAATGAGTATGTTTCGACAGAACGTCCGTGTCCGAGTCTGTCCCAACAGAATAACATTTGAAAATCATATGATACATTGTGGAGGTGTAAACATTGGCTAACATTCAATCTGCAAAGAAAAGAATTTTAGTAAACGAGACAAAGGCTGCCAGAAATAAAGCAATTAAGTCTAAAGTTAAGACTGCTGTTAAAAAGGTAGAGGCTGCTGTTGCTGCAAAGGATACAGAGGCTGCTAAGGCTGCTCTTCATACAGCAATCGTAGAGATTTCCAAGGCTGGAACCAAGGGCGTTTACCACAAAAAGACAGTTTCCAGAAAGATTGCACGTCTTTCCAAAGCTGTAGACGCTATCGCTTAATCAGAAATAAAATAATAAAAAAGACATCCACTGCCGTCAGGTGGATGTCTTTTTTATTTATACGTGCAACCAGCCGGAGCTGTGCTTTATAATTCTACAAAGCCAAAACTGTTGATCAGTCCTGTCAGTTTCTGTCCTTCTTTACAGAGTTCACACTCATGAGAATTATAAACCTGATAATCCGGAAGATCCGCACTTGTAAAGATCGTCTTCACCTCCATGCCTGCCACCTTCGAGATTGAACTGAACACTGCACAGATGCCGCTGACTCTTCCTCCGTAATAAAGTACAGACTCAATTGCCTGTCTTACAAGAGAACCTGTAGACATGGAATCCGTCAGTACAAGTACCTGCTTACCTTCGATCATACGCTGGTTATTATCTCTGAAAAGGATCTGTCCTGCCGGATCAAATTCAGGAGTTACAACGGAAATATTATTCCCCGCACTGACCGATGCATTTCCGCTTCCTGACAGATATTCTGCCATAAACGCTCCGATCACTTCCGTATTTTTCAGGCATACGATTGTTTCTACCGGTGTATTTGTCATATATTCTTCTGCAAGTGTCTTCGCAGTCTCGCGTGCATTATTATGACGCGTCTTAACTGTTGACATATCAATATAAGTATTCACATGTGAATTTTTCGTTGCAAAATGCCCCTTCAGAATCTTAATACGTGCCTTTCCGTTCTTTCCTGACCTCAGGTCCACAAATCTCTTGTCCATAGCTTTGTTGCTCCCTTCTGCTGTTGTTCATTTATCTGGCTTCAAGATAGTTTTATTTTAGCACAACAAAAAAGAAATTACAGCAGTTTTTACAAAAAACTTACTGCAATTTCTTTTTTATTAACTATTTTTACTATCTCGTATCTGGATTAGTTGTTGATCAACTTATCCTCATCGCTCCAACTGTAAAGCTTTCTGATCTCAGCTCCGACTTTCTCTGACTGATGCTCAGCAGCAAGCTTTCTCATAGCCTTGAAGTGAACCTGACCGCCTGCTTCAGACATATCAAGCAGGAAATCTTTTGCAAATGTACCATCCTGAATATCTTTCAGTACCTGTTTCATAGCTTTCTTTGTCTCTGCTGTTACAATCTTAGATCCTGTGATGTAATCACCATACTCTGCTGTATTGGAGATAGAATATCTCATTCCGGCGAATCCTGACTGGTAGATCAGGTCAACGATCAGTTTCATCTCGTGGATACACTCGAAATAAGCATTTCTCGGATCATATCCAGCCTCAACCAAAGTCTCAAATCCAGCCTGCATTAATGCACATACACCACCGCAAAGTACGGCCTGCTCTCCAAAGAGGTCTGTCTCTGTCTCTGTTCTGAATGTTGTCTCAAGGACACCGGCTCTTGCTCCACCGATTCCAAGACCATAAGCAAGTGCTCTGTCAAGAGCTTTTCCTGTGTAATCCTGCTCTACAGCTACCAGACAAGGTGTTCCTTTTCCAGCCTGATACTCGCTTCTTACTGTATGTCCTGGTGCCTTAGGTGCGATCATTGTAACATCAACATTCTTCGGTGGTACGATTGTTCCGAAATGGATGTTGAATCCGTGAGCGAACATAAGCATGTTACCCTCTTCAAGGTTTGGCTCGATGTCTTCTTTGTAAAGTTTAGCCTGTTTCTCATCGTTGATCAGAATCATGATGATGTCAGCCTGCTTTGCAGCTTCAGCTGCTGTATATACTTTGAATCCCTGCTCTTCTGCTTTCTTCCAAGAACGGCTTCCCTCGTACAGACCGATGATAACATCACATCCTGACTCTCTTAAGTTCAGTGCATGTGCATGTCCCTGGCTTCCGTATCCAATGATAGCGATCTTCTGTCCTTCGAGAAGAGAAAGGTTACAATCTTCCTGATAATAAATTTTTGCTGCCATTTTGCATTCCTCCTAATTGAATTTAAAATATAGAGTAGAATGCTCCCGACCTCTTCGGGGGTATCCTATATAGTGAAAGGTCTTGCCCTTTACTAGCTTTATCTGTTCCACAGGCTCTCCCTGCGGTTCTCCGATCCTGACCGGATCAGAAAAATGCAACATCCTTGCTGCCTCTGGAAAGTCCGGTAATTCCGGTTCTTGCCAGTTCGATTATCTGATAATCCTTCAGAAGATTCAGGAAAGCTTCCAGCTTATTCTGTGTACCTGTCAATTCAATGATCAGACAATCTTCTTCCACATCTACAATCTTCGCTCTGAAAATATCTGCAACCGAGATGATCTCACCACGCTGTGCGGCATTCGCACGAAGCTTCACCATGATCAACTCTCTGCAAACGGATTCTTCTGCTTTCAAAGCCTTGATATCCACAACATCCTCCAACTTACGGAGCTGCTTCTCAATCTGTGATAGGATCTGCTCATCACCGGATGAAACAATCGTAATCCTTGTAAATCTAGGATCTGCTGTCATACCTGCCGTAATACTGTCAATGCTGTATCCACGACGGCTGAAGAGTCCTGAAATTCTGCTCAAAACACCTGAATTGTTATCTACGAGCAGTGAAAATACCTGACTTCTCATATGTATCCTCTCTTTCTCACTTCAGGAAGCGAAAATATTATGACTGACTAAGATGACTGGTTCGCTCCTTCCATGATTTGTATAAAACAGAGTGCGTTCTGTTTTTTACTTACTTAATATTAACAACTAGAACCGGCTTTGTCAACCCTCTTTTTGAGATTTTTCATCACAGACCAAATTCCTCTGCCAGTTCATTCAAATACATCCAGCGCTCTTCCTTCTCTTCGAGCTGCTCTCTTACTTTCTCCTGCTCTTCCATCAGCTCACGCAGTTTCACTGAATTCGTTGCATTTGCGGCAATCTGACGGTCGAGAGAGGCTATTTTTTCTTCCAGCTTTGCAATCTCCTCATCAATTGTCTCATATTCACGCTGCTCCTTGAAAGAAAACTTCACCTTCTGGCGCTGTCCGTCCTTCCAGTTCTTTCCTTTCTTCTGCGTCTCTTCTTCCGTGGACTTTTCTTCCTGCTTAAGTTCAGACTTTCCTCTGATATCTTTGCTTTCCTCTCCGAATCTGCGTTTCTTCGCCTCTACATAATCCGTGTATCCTCCCTCAAACTGTCGGATCCCGCCGTTTCCATCCAGTTCAAAGATACGGTCAACTACATTGTCCAGAAAATATCTGTCATGTGATACAGTGATCACGATTCCTGTAAATGAATTCAGATAGTCCTCAAGGATCGTAAGTGTTGGGATATCCAGATTATTTCCGGCCTCGTCAAACAACAGAACATTCGCATTCTCCGCAAGAACACCAAAAAGATAAAGCCTTCTCTTCTCCCCTCCGGAAAGCTTACCGATCGGTGCATACTGCATATCCGGTGTAAATAAGAACCTCTCCAACAATTGACTCGCACTGATCTGTCCGTCCTTTGTCGTCACATACTCCGCAATATCCTTCACATAATCGATCACACGCTGGGAATCATCCATATGCTGTTCTTCCTGTGCGAAATATCCGATCTTGATTGTCTCGCCGATCTCAATCTCTCCTGCATCCGGCTTGAGCACACCTGCGATCATCTTAAGAATCGTAGATTTTCCACAACCATTCGGCCCGATAATTCCAAGCCGCTGATTGCGAAGCACAATATAACTGAAATCATCCAGAATCTTCTTCTCCCCAAAACGCTTGCTGACATGATGAAGTTCAATCGTCTTCTTGCCCATTCTTGTCTCTACAGAATCAAGCTCCACCGTCTGATCCGTCACAGGTGCTTTTCCTGCTTTCAACGCTTCCAGACGTTCCAGTCTTGCCTTCTGCTTTGTCGTTCTTGCACGGCATCCACGCTTCGCCCATTCCAGTTCCATCCGAAGAATACTCTGACGCTTTCTCTGACTTGCAAGCTCCATCTCTTCTCTCTGCGCCTTCAATTCAAGGAATCCGGAATAATCCGCATCATATCCATACATCTTTCCATGGCTCAGCTCCAGGATACGGTTCGTCACACGATCAAGGAAATAGCGGTCATGTGTTACCATAAGAACAGTTCCACGGTAAGATCTCAGATAATCTTCCAACCAGGAAATCATCTCCTGATCCAGATGATTCGTCGGCTCATCCAGAAGAAGTACGTCAAAATCTCCTGCCAGGATCTTCGCAAGAACCACACGTCTCTTCTGTCCCCCGGATAAAGTGTCAATCTTCTGATCCCACTGCGTGATCCCAAGCTCCGTCAGATTACTCTCCACCTGCCAGCTCTCCGCATCTGCATCCTGAAGTGCATAGGAGCGGATATCCATTCCCTCCGGAAATGTCGGATTCTGCGGAACAAAAGCAATCTTCAGACCATTCTGACGAACAACCTGCCCCTCATCCGGCACTTCCTCTCCCGCAACCACCTTCAAAAGAGTTGACTTTCCGGTTCCGTTAATCCCAACAATCCCGATCTTATCCCCCTGCTGAACACCAAACGATGCATCATCAAAAATCACTTTCTCCCCATATATTTTAGAAATATGTTCTATATTAATTAAGTTCATTCTTTTCCCTGCTTTCTGTTTTTCTGCATTTTTATCAATCACATCGCCCTTCCAGTATAACAGATATTTCAGACACTGAAAATCTTAAAAATTTTTAAATTCATATTTGAAAGGGTTGAGAAAACACGGAAAACGTTATAACATAGTGAGATACATGCAATGACATGGTTTCAAATGGAAAGTGAGGTAAATGATATGAGCCCGAAGAATGATTTCTCAGACATTTTCGATGATGATTTTGAAGTTACATATGAAGAAGATCCGGAAATCAATTTTCATACTTCTGAAGATACAGAACAAATAAACAGACCTGATTCTAACACGGAGACGATCGTTATGAACGCAGACGATTACCGAGATAACTTTAACGATTCCGATGACAGCCAGTTCGAAGAAGTACTTCCTGAATATGACGATGATTATGAAGAGGATGCAGATTACGAGGATGATTATTATGAGGATGATTATAACACTCCTAACAAACGATCAAATCGCAACAATCCTTATAATGATTCATATAATGATCGCGACTACGACAGACGCTCCTCCGGCAGGAAACGTTCCGGTGGCGGAGTAAAACTTGCCGCACCGATCAAAAAAGGCGGAAAGGCATTATCAAGGCTCACAAGCACATTGCTTCAGCAGCTTTCTATTGTGTTAATTCTGGCCACAACAGCATTTGTACTTTACAACTTTTACCGTGCAAGCACACCGTACGGAGATATCCAGGAGGCAATCCAGACACAGAAGATTTCCCAGACTCTGGCCGCTTACTTATGTGTAGCTGCCCTCTTCCTGTTCTTCGAATTCATCTCCCTTCTCTGGTCAATGACACGCGTCCGCGTACGTGACGGAGTCTCCAGCTGGAGAGAAGATACCGGAAGAGGCCTGTGGTCTTTTATCCTTGTATTTGCGGTTTCCTATGCCGCATTCCTCTTCAGCCCGTTGCTCCCTGATTCACCGGAAGTGATCTACGGAGTGAAAGGAGCTCTTGATGTATACGGTTCCCTCCACAATGTATTGTTTGGACTGTGTGCAGCTGGAGTCATCTCCTGCCTGATCAGAAAATACAAAAGTTCCAATTAGAACACAATATTCCCTTTACAAAAAGTGCACCCGGCAATGAAATCAATTACGAAATCATTGCCGGATGCACTTTTAAAATTTACGGGCCAGTCTCAAAAAATGCGATGTATTAATCCAAAATGATCAGCGCCATAAATACAAGATCTGTATCCCCTGTATTCGTCAGTCCGTGTCCCATTCCATCCGGTGTAAATGTCACATCTCCTGCTTTCACCGGGCGGATACGTCCATTGTCATCATAATTTCCTTCCCCGCGAAGGATATAATATGTCTCGCTCTCGTTGTGATGCTCATGATATCCAAGAGAACATCCCGGTTCCAGTGTGACTTCTGCATACATCTTGCACTTTCCGTTTAATTCTTTCTCTTCCAGAATGTGCTTGATGATAACGTGTCCCTTTCCACCAGCCATGTTTTCTTTTCTCTCAACTCTTAATTCACTCATCTTCAATTCCTCCTAAAACATTTTTATTGTAAAGCTTATTTGCTACAATACGTTTTTTATCTGACATTTATTTCATATAGATCAATTCATACTCTCTTGTTCCAAGACCGATCTTCTCTGCATGTGCCAGACAAGTCTTGTACTCTGAATTCGGTGTCGTATTCTCAAAATGATCATGATGATCGCAGAAATTCTCTTCTTCCATACGATCTGCAAGCTGGCTGTGCGGCAACGGTGTTGCGCTAAGACAGACATCTGCACACGCCTGATCCAGTGCCAGCGGATCAAAAGAGGCAAACATACCGATATTCGGAAGGATCGGTGCATCATTCTCCGGATGACAGTCACAGTTCGGTGATACGTCAACGATCAGTGAAATATGGAAGTTCGGTCTTCCATCCACAACCGCCTTTGTATACTCTGCCATCTTGCAGTTCAATACCTTTGTCGCCGCACTGTCCATAAATGAAATTGCATCAAAGTTACATGCCCCAATACATCTTCCACATCCGACACAATGTTCAAGATCAATAGACATCTTTCTTGCATCAGCATCATAAATCAGGCCATCATTCGCACACTCTCTCAGACAGCTCTTACATCCTCTGCAGGCTTCCTGATCGATCGTCGGCTTACCAACAGAATGCTGATCCTTCTTACCGGCTTTGGAACCACATCCCATTCCGATATTCTTGATCGTACCACCGAAACCTGTCGTCTCATGCCCTTTAAAATGCGTCAGACTGATAAATACATCCGCATCCATCACGGCACGTCCGATCTTCGCTTTCTCTATGTACTCTCCTCCCTGTACTGGAACTTCAATATCATCCGTTCCCTTCAGGCCATCTCCGATAATCACCGGACATCCGACACTCAACGGTGTAAATCCATTCTCCCATGCACAGTAAAGATGCTCCAGTGCGTTCTTTCTACTGCCCGGATATAGTGTATTACAATCTGTGATAAATGGCTTTCCTCCAAGCTCCTTCACGACATCTGCAACCGCCTTGGCATAATTCGGACGGAGATAACTGATATTCCCCATCTCTCCAAAATGCATCTTAATCGCCACAAATTTATTCTCCATGTCAATCTCACTGATTCCTGCTTTCTTCATCAGACGTTTCAGCTTCGTTGGAAGACCTTCGCCAAGCTTCGCCCGGAAATCAGTATAATACACCCTTGCTTTTTCCATGATGTAAACCTCCTGTTGTAAATTCTGACAGCTTAACCCTGCATTCTTATCATACACTATAAATCTGACTCTTCCAATCATTTTTAGAAAAATAATAAAGTGGACATCCCCTTGACGATACGGTATACTCAAATTATCAATTCCGAACTCAGCAGCAGTTCGATCACTCTGAAGGAGATGTACTGTTGAAAGCATGATAAAGTCTTCTTGCTTTCCCTAATGGAAAAAGGCATTCTGTCTACTCCCGCACTCTATATTAGAAGATGCGATTCATACAATTGATTGTCTTACTGCATTACACGATAAAAGCACAAAATCATTTGATGCTCTCACAAAGAGACAGCGTACCAGCGTTCTTAAAGTGTTTGCCTATTTGGAATCAAATCCTATTATTGAGATAGATGAACTGAAAAAAGCAAAATAGTACACAGCTAAGAAAGGAGGGAACCACACGATGCAACGCACATATCTTGCGATAGATCTTAAAAGCTATTACGCGAGTGCGGAATGCGCCGCCCGCCACCTTGACCCGCTTACCACAAATCTGGTCGTGGCAGATTCCTCCCGCACTGAGAAAACTATCTGTCTTGCTGTGTCTCCTTCTCTGAAAGCCTATGGCATTCCGGGTCGCGCCAGACTGTTCGAGGTCGTGCAGAAGG
>ENA-ORUA01001269-ORUA01001269.1-human-gut-metagenome-genome-assembly--contig:-NODE-1269-length-23564-cov-2.915266_pt1 | contig 23564 bp, 18 predicted proteins | sample MGYA00242076_ERZ509201 | MGnify/ENA primary metagenome ERZ509201 (study PRJEB26280, sample SAMEA2338863) | human gut metagenome | biome: human gut; feature: human-associated habitat; material: faeces...
CCTGCCCCAGCTGCGGCGCCTGCTCCTTTATGGGCACCGCCTCGACCATGCAGGTCACGGCTGAGGCCCTGGGCCTTATGCTTCCCGGTACCGCCCTGCTGCCCGCAACTAGCTCCGACCTGCGCGAGTTTGCCCGCGAGGCCGGCCGCCAGTCCGTGTGGCTCTCCGAGCACAACCTGTGTCCGCGTGACATCGTGACCAAGGAGTCCTTCGAGAACCTCATCATGGTCCACGGCGCCATCTCCGGTTCCACCAACTCGCTGCTGCACATCCCCGCGATCGCCCGCGAGTTTGGCATCGAGATGTCCGCCGACGATTTCGATCGCCTGCACCGTGGCGCCCACTACCTGCTCAACGTCCGCCCCGCAGGTGAGTGGCCGGCGCAGTTCTTCTACTATGCGGGCGGCGTGCCGCGCATCATGGAGGAGATCAAGTCGATGCTCCACCTCGACGTTATGACCGTCACCGGCAAGACTCTCGGCGAGAACCTCGAGGACCTCAAGAACAACGGTTACTACGAGAAGTGCGGTCGTTACCTTGAGAAGTGGAATCTCAAGCGCGAGGACATCATCCGTCCGTTTGACCAGGCCTTCGGCACCGACGGTTCCATCGCCATCCTCCACGGCAATCTTGCTCCCGAGGGCGCGGTCGTCAAGCACACCGTCGTTCCGCGCGAGATGTTCCAGGCTACGCTCAAGGCCCGTCCGTTCGACTGCGAGGAGGATGCCATTCACGCCGTCCTGACGCATGAGGTCAAGCCCGGCGATGCCGTTATCATTCGCTATGAGGGCCCCAAGGGTTCCGGAATGCCCGAGATGTTCTACACCACTGAGGCTATCGCCAGCGATCCCGAGCTGGGTGCGAGCATTGCCCTGATCACCGATGGCCGCTTCTCCGGCGCCTCCAAGGGCCCGGCTATCGGTCACGTTTCGCCCGAGGCTGCCGTGGGCGGCCCGATTGCCCTGATCGAGGAAGGCGATCTGATCCAGATCAACATCCCCGAGCGCTCGCTGTCCATCGTGGGCATCGCCGGCAAGGAGATGGAGCCGGCTGAGGTCGACGCCGTCCTGGCCGAGCGCCGAGCCGCTTGGAAGCCCAAGGCTAATCGCTATACCTCCGGCACGCTCAAGTTCTTTACCGAGCATGCAGTTTCCGCCATTCAGGGTGGCTACATGGAGTAGCGCCCATGCGCATCAAATATCTCCTCTCATAGATGCGCGGCACAAAGAGTCCCGAGCTCACACGAGCTCGGGGCCTTTTTCGTCTGGATTGGGGGCGCATAGCCGGACGAAAACAATTTGTGTCTGGTAATAAGCGTACGAAAGCGCAATTTACGTCTTAATTTCGGACGCAAATCAAGACGAAAACCGTTTACGTCTGCTTTAAATCCGTACGAAAACGGTTTTCATCTTGCAGGGCAGTTGTCGTTTCTACAGTTCAACTTCCAGTTCGGCTTTGTGCTCGTAGAGGTAGTCGCGCATGTAGGGGATGGCAAATGAGACCTTGCCGTACGAAGGAGCCTCGATAATCGATTCTCTTAACAGGCGGCTGCGGACGGAGCTCACCTGTTGAGGCGTTTTGTTTAGGGCATCGGCAACCATGCTGGTCGAGCTCGTCTGCCCCAAAGACGCCATGCTCAGCAGATAAGCGATGCACGTGGGCGGAATGCGCTGCAGCGCGGGCTCAATCACCATGGCGCAGAAGCGTTCGCGTGCCGTTGCAATGCCACGCTCGGCTTCTTTTTCTCCAATAATCGCTGTATGTGCGCGTCTTGCCAACTGCCATGCGTAGTATCCAACGAGTTGAATCATGAAAGGATAGCCTTGCGTTGCCTCGGCAAGTTGGCCGGCAATACCTGGCTGCAACTCCATGCCAGACGCTTCAATGGTTTCCTCGAGGGAGTACGACACTTCGGTTACTGCCACAGCCTTCAGGTCAAAGGGGAGGGCACGGCGCAAAAACGTAAGTGTCTTTCCGTTGATGATGCTTTCAATCATCGAAGGCAGCCCAGCAAAAACAAAGGCGATATCAAGGTCTTCGCCGATAACCTGCTGAATCGCAATGGAGAGCGTTCGGACCTCATCGAGCTCTGCGTCTTGAACCTCGTCGAGAGTGATGAGCAGGCCATTTCCATTCTTGGATATTGTCTGTCTCATGGCGTCGCGTAGCGATGGGCCGATTCGCTCAATGTCTATGCTGCCGATGGATATGCCAGCTACGGTGGGCTCAAATCTGGCGTGCTTGGCCTGGAATTTGGGCTGCAGCTGTTCGAGAATGCGCTGGCAAAGTCCCTCGGTTGCGACCTCTTTTATGACCGTCCAGCCACGGCTTTGCGCCAAACGCGAGCACTCGTCAAGGAGGACCGTCTTGCCCGTTCCACGGACGCCGGCTATGCGCATTAGGCGCCCAGGGGCACCAGGCCCATTGGTGAGGCCTTCACTGAATTCTTCAAGTACATCTTCGCGGCCGATAATCGTGGGAGGTGTTTTACCTGCTGTGGGCTTAAAAGGGTTTGTTTGCATGTGAGCCACCTTTGCTCAAGATATAGCAAGATATAGCAAAGTATAGCAAGATATAGCAAAGTATAGTGAGATATAGCAACGTATAGCGCTGTTTGCGGGTTCTTACGGTGGTGCTATTTCCCGAATGCCGCGCGCACAAAGCGCTGGGCGAACAGCTTATTAGCGATGTTGATGACATGCCCCAAGAACAGCGCCGAGATGGCGGTGGTCACGCCAAAGCCGCCCAGGTTGTGCATGAGCGCGAGCGACAGAACGAGAGACACGGCGACATGCGAGCAGTCGAACACGACTTTTACGTCGCCAAAGCGGCGTTTAATCTTTTCGGCAATGACCTGCACCAGGCCGTCGGGCGCGTTGGGGACAACGCCCATGTTGACGACGAGACTTACGCCAAATGCAGTGACAGCGAGGGAGAGCAGCATGGTCTCAACCTGTATGGGGGGTGCTGCGGGATGCAGCGGGTTGACCGCCATGAAGAAGTCGGTGAAGCCACCGATGAGCGTTGAGAAGCACAGCTCGAGCAGGATGCGCGGCTGGAACTCGCGTCGCAAGATAGTGAATTGTGCCACGATGTAGGCGACATAGGTAGCAGCGATCCAAAAGCCGAGCGTCTTGCCCGTGAGCATGGATAGGGTTGTGGCAAAGCACGTGAGCGCGGCGACGCCCAGGCTGGATGCCGTCTGGAGACTCATGCCGAGTGCCAGTACTGCAACGCCCGCCAGATACATCAGCATCCTGATGACGGTATGGAACCAATCGATCTTCTCGCCATTCATGATGATGAGCGGTCGCATGTTGCTACCCGTCTTTTCGGTTGTGTGAAAAAACTGACCCGGACCGGCAAAAGAGGGTTATCGGAGGCACTGCTGTTAAAGCAGAAAAGCCGGCCCCACGGTCAGTTGTCTAGGAAGTGTCTCGCTGTGCCGGAATGGGACTGAAGGGCCAGCGAGACGGGAGGAAAGCAAATGACATTGCGTGGGCAATAGGATGCCAAGATGGTAGGGTGCGTCTTAGCATCCTATTGCCCACGCTCGACGAAATCGGTTTCGTTTGAGCCTTAGTATACACACGGGATTCTATTTGCAAAGAGAAAAACAATAAAAAGTGAACGTTCACCTAATCGTAACAACTCGTTGGCTGTATCATGGTGGTAGTCGATACGAAACCGATTTCGTATCGACTACGCATGCGTTGTATCTGTCCATTATCTGGTGGTGTAAACGAGGGGTTACGCCTGCCGCAAAAGCGGCATTCATCATTGTCCAGATCGAAAGGATCACCATGGAACAGCATACCGATTGCTCGTACTGCATGTGCGGGACCGACAACACGCTCGTCGATGCCTTTGGCATCCCCATGTTTGACCTGCCTGCCAGCAAGCTCATCTTGTTTAAGGAGCAGAGTCATAAGGGCCGCGTAATCGTGGCCTCCAAGCAGCACGTCGATGACATCTCCTGCATGTCCGAGGAAGACGCCGCCGCCTTTATGGCCGATGTCCGCCACGTCGCGGCAGCGCTGCACAAGGCGTTCAATCCCGACAAGATTAACTTTGGTGCCTACGGCGACACCATGCATCACCTGCACGTGCATATCGTCCCCAAGTACAAGGACGACCCGTTTGAGTTTGGCGACGTGTTTGCCATGAACCCCGGTCGCGTCACGCTCGAGTCGGCTCAGTACGACGAGATCGCCCAGGCAATTGTCGCCAACCTGTAAGCGAGTAAAAGCTGCTATTTCGAATAGAAGCACTTGGCTTCATTGCCAGTTAAAAGGAGCTTATCTATGAATGCAGGAGTTGTTTCACTCCTTTGGGTGCTGGTGGGCGTAGTCCTGCTGGTCGCCATGATCGTTAAGTTTAAAATCAACAGCATCATTGCGCTTATTCTTTCCGCCATTTTTATCGCCCTTGCCGACGGCATCTCTGTGGGCGACCTTGTCACCACCATGGAAGATGGACTGGGCGGAACGCTTAAGTCGCTTGCGCTGATCATTATCTTTGGCGCAGCCATCGGAAAACTGATGACCGATTCGGGTGCCTCGCAGCAGATTGCCGACACTATCGTTGACAAGCTCGGTATTAAGCTGCTGCCTGTTGCGCTTCTGATCATCGGCGTTATCTTTGGTATGAGCATGTTCTACGAGGTGGCGTTCCTTATCGTTACGCCGCTCGTTATCAGCATCGCCAAAGAGGCCGACATCCCCTATATGCGCCTGATTATCCCGGCTGTTTCTGGTACCACGATGGGCCATTCTCTTTTTCCGCCGCAGCCTGGTCCTATGGCGCTGGTGAGTGCCTTTGGTGCCGAGGTTCCGCCGGTCTACATCTTTGGTCTGATCGTCACGATTCCGACACTTATCTGCTCTGGTCTTTTGCTGTGCCATTTCATCCCCGGTCTCGATGACATGCCGCTTGGCAATGTTATGAAGCCGGCGGAGCGCAGGCCCGCGGACGAGCTTCCGCCGTTCTGGCTTTCCATTCTGGTGCCGCTGTTCCCGGCAATCATCATGATTGGGGCTTCGATTATCAAGAACACGGTGGGCGAGGGTTGCTTTGCATACGATCTTGCCAGCTGCATCGGTAGCGCAGATATCACTATGCTCATCACGATGATTCTTGCCATGGTTGCGTATGGTTATACGCGCGGCATGGATGGCGGAGAGATCTCTAGCTCTATGTCCGATGCTATCAAGGGCGTCGCGAACGTGCTGCTCGTTATCGGTGCCGGCGGCATCATGAAGCAGGTCATCATTACTTCTGGCGTTGGCGCGACGCTTGCCGACATGGTGAGCCTCATGCCGGTGTCGCCGCTGATTTTGGCTTGGGTGATCACGGTGGTCCTGCGCCTGCTCACCGGCCAGGGTACCGTCTCGGCCATCACCGCCGCCGGCGTCGTGGCACCTATGGTTACGCAGTTTGGCATCAACCCGGTGCTTGCAGTACTGGTCTGCGCCTGCGCATCCAATACCATCACGCCTATGTATGACGGCGGCTACCTGCTGTTCCAGCAGTCGTTTGGCCTGTCGATGAAGGATACCTATAAGACATGGGGCCTGTTGGAGCTCGTCAACTCCGTTGTCGGCCTCATCATGGTTCTGATCCTGAGCCTGTTTATCTAGGCGAGAAACGCATAAGACAAGCGTGTCTCACCGCAAGCCCGCGGACAGTTGCCTATCAAACTGTCCGCGGGCCTTTGCTTTTTATACCAACGGCATGTCGCACCCGTCCCCCCCCCATAAGTTGCGGTGGAATAGTTCCTGTTTTTGCTGCTGAAGGCTTTGAGCAGGAACTATTCCACCGCAACTTATGAGGGGGCGGGGGATGCGATAGTATTGCATGGTGGTATTCGATTAACCGAGGCTTCATCCGAGGGCTTTATGGAACAGCAGTATTATCAGAGCCTGCAAGACCAGGCGTACAACGCATTGCGGTCCAAGATCATCTATGCCGAGCTCAAGCCTGGCACGCGCCTTTCGGCGATTGGTCTGGAAAAGGAGACGGGAATCGGGCGCACGCCCATTCGCGAGTCATTTGTGCGCCTGCGTGAGCAGGAGCTGGTGGAAACGCGTCCCAAAAGCGGCACCTATGTCTCAAAAATCAGCATGGAGCGCGCCGAGAACGCCTGTTTCTTGCGCGAGAAACTCGAAAGAAGCGTGCTTATTAAATGCTGCTCGGTCGCCTCGCCCGAGCAAAAGCATCGGCTTGAGCAGATTCTTGCCGAGTCCGAGTCGCTCGACCATAGCGAAACGCGTCGTTTCTTCGATCTGGACAACCTGTTCCATGAGACGTGTTTTGAGATTGCCGGTCGTCACATGTTGTGGGATTGGATGAAGAGCGTCAACACGCATTTTGAGCGATACAACTGGTTGCGTATGGTGTCGCAGGATCTGGATTGGGAGCCGATTCGTCGGCAACATCGCCGGATTCTCGAGGCCATTAAGAGGGGCGATACCGATGCAGCGAGCTATCTGGCCGAGACGCACCTGCACCTGATGCCCGAGGAGCAGGGCCCGGTTATCGCCTTGCATCCTGACTATTTTGAGCTGTCCAAGGACTCGGCCATCTAACTCGTCCCCTACATTAGTTGCGGTGAAATAGGGATTGTTTTGCGGCTCTGATGGTGTAAGCAGTCCATATTTCACCGCAACTGCCGGGGCACATCGGGGCACGAAAAAGCTGCGGCGCCGTTTGGAGGAAAAGACCGGAAGCAAGGGTCCATTCCTCCAGACGGCGCCGCAGCTGTTTTGATGGCTCGGTTTTTGTCGATGTGGCTCAACTGGGCGCGGTTGCCAACCGAGTAAGTAAAGCGGCTCGGGGGCGTGTCGCTTCCGTCACGTTCTATCAGCATACAAGACGGTTTTGGTTCTTGTTCGTGACGGAAACGGCGCGCTTCCGAGCCGTTTTAAAAGAAAGGGGGCAAGGTCTAGGGCACGCCCCCTTTCACGATAGAGAGCTAAGCCTAGCCGCGGACCTTCTTGACGACGTCCATGGCCTCGCGGGCGATCTGCTCGACCTTGGAGAAGTCGCCGTCGGCAAACAGGGCCGGCTTGACCATCCAGGTGCCACCGCAGGCGATGATGGCAGAGGAGCTCAGGTACTCCTCGACGTTGGCGGTGCTCACGCCGCCGGTAGGCATAAAGCGGTGACCGACAAACGGAGCGGCGAGGGCCTTGATGGTGTTCAGGCCGCCATACTGGGACGCGGGGAAGAACTTGGTGACCTTAAGGCCCAGGTTCTCGGCTGCGGTGACCTCGGAGGGGGTTACGGTGCCGGGAAGGACGGGCAGGTCGATGTCGATGCAGTGCTTCACGACGTCCTCGTTGTAACCCGGGGAGACGATGAACTTGGCACCGGCGGCGCGGGCCTGCTCAACCTGCCCGACGGTCAGGACGGTGCCGGCACCAACGCACATCTCGGGCTCGGCCTCGGCCATAGCGGCGATGCACTCGGCGGCGCAGGCGGTGCGGAAGGTGACCTCGGCGGACTTCATGCCAGCTGACATAAGGGCGTGGGCGAGCGGAACGGCGTCCTCGACCTTGTCGAGCACGACGACCGGCACGATACCCAGGGACTCAAGCGTGGTGTAGAACTGATCGAACATAATGTTCCTTTCGATGTATGGCGCGCATGGGCGCGTGATTGCCAAATATGCTGGTCAGGAGCCGATTTTGGATTGGTTATCGGAGGCACTGCTTGGGGTTCAAGCAATTCCAAAACCGGCTGCTCGACCAGGCCTGTAGGGAAGGCCAGACAAAACCGGAATGGGACTGGTGGTTTTGCCCGGCCGGAGGAATCGGGGAGCGGGCCGCAGAGGTATGGGATTGGAAAGCTGCGGCCCGCGGAATGGAGACGGACTAGCGCGCGACGCGGGTGCCACCGTCGGCGGCGGATGCCACGGCTGCGATCTCGCCTGCGGTCACCAAGTTGGAATCGCCCTTGATGGTGAGCTTGAGGATCGAGGCTGCAATCGCGTAGTTGACGGCGTCCTGCGGGCCAAAGTCGTTGATGAGGGCATGGACCAAACCGGCGTTGAAAGCGTCGCCGGCGGCAACGCCCTCGAGCACGTGAACGTCGTGAGCAGGGGAGAACCAGTGCTCGCCGCTCTCGGCGTCATAGAGCATGCCCATCCAGATGGAGCGCTCGACGCAGGAGATGTTGCGGACGACCGAGGCGACCTTCTTGCAGCCGTACTCGGCGCAGATCTGGCGGGCCATCTCGACGTAGGTGTCGCGCTCCTCGATGCCATGGGCAAGGGAGCCAGAGACGCAGGTCATGCCAAGGCCGGCAGGCGCATCCTCGTCGTTGGCGATGCAGATGTCGACGAGCGGCAGGAGTTCCTTCATGGTGGCCTGAGACTTCTCGGGCGACCACATTTTGCCGCGATAGTTGACGTCGCACACGGTGGTGATGCCCTTGGCGCGGCAGGCGGTGAGGGCATCCTTGCAGGCGGCAGCCATCTCATCGGAGACGGCGGGGGTCACGCCGGAGAAATAGAAGACATCGATGCCCTTGAGGATCTCGTCCCAGTCAAAGACGTCGCGCTTGGCCATGTTGATGGCAGAGTACTTGCGGTCGTAGACGCAACCGTTGCCGCGCTGCGAGGCACCGACCTCAAACACATAGGAGCCAAGGCGGTCGCCCTGACGCACGACGCGCGTGGTGTCGACGTCGTAGGCCTTCAGCGAACGCAGGGCGCACTCGCCCAGACGGTTGGCCGGGACAACGGAGACGTAAGCGGCCTTGTCGCCCTGGTAGGCCAGGGAAAGCGCAGTGTTGGCCTCGGCGCCGCCGTAGCGGACGTCAAACTCGGTTGCCTGCTCAATACGCAGGTGGTCTTTGGGTGAGAGTCTCATCATGATCTCGCCGAAGGTAAGAACCGTTTTACCCATGGTCGCGCAGCTCCTTTTACTCGTGCGTACACCTTTGATATGGCGTTGGCACGCAGGTGCCAAGACGGTAGGGTGCGTCTTTGCACCTGTATGCCAACGCTCACCGAAATCGGTTTACGAAATCGGTTTCGTTTCGAGTTGTAGTATACTCACCTACAGCGTTTTGCAACCGAGATTTTTAAAAAATGCCTAAAATGGCTCAGACTGCCGACATTGGGAAACGGGGTGCGCTATGGCGCAGATGAGAATCAAGGACATTGCCGCCGAGGCGGGCGTGAGCCCGGCCACGGTCTCGCGCTATCTCAACAACCGCCCCGGGCAAATGACCGAGGAGACCCGTGCTCGCATCGCGGCAGTTATCGAGCGCACTGGCTATCGCCCACGTGCCGCCGCGCGCAATCTGCGCAGCTCGCGTACGAACCTCATCGGTGTGATTCTGGCTGACATCGCCAACCCGTTCTCGAGCGCCATGCTCGAGGGCCTTTCCGCCAGCGCCGCGGCGCGCGGCTGCTCGCTCATGACGGCCATTAGCGGCAACGACCCCGCTAAGGAAGCGGAGTCGCTCACCAGACTTATCGATGCCGGCGTGGACGGCCTGGTCGTCAACACCTGCGGAGGCAATGACGAGGCGATCGCCGCGGCAGCGGGACGTCTGCCCGTCGTGCTGCTCGACCGCGACGTTGCCGACGGCGGTGTTGACCTGGTGACATCTAACAACCGTGAGCTGGTCGCCGGCTTGGTAGACGCCTTGGCAGCTGCGGGCAGCGAGCGTCTGTGCCTGCTCACCGAGGCAAGCGACGACAGTCCCGTGCGTCGAGAGCGCGCCGAGGCCTTTGCCGACGAGCTTTCGCGACGCGGCCTTGCGGGCGAGGTCGTCACCCTGGCCGACGGTGGCGCCGCGGGCGTTGGCCGTTTGGACGAGACCATCCGCGGCTATGCGGGCAAAAAACTCGGCCTCATTGCCGTCAACGGCCTGGTTTTCCTGCGTCTGACCGAGGCGCTGGCGCAGCTTGGTCCCTCGCTGCCGGCGGGGCTCAAGATCGCGACGTTTGACGACTACCCCTGGAACCATGTGCTCTTTGGCGGCGTCACCACGGCCGCGCAGGACACCCTCACCATTGCCGAGCGCGTAGTCGAGCGCCTTTCCGAGCGCATCGACGTCGTTATCACCACCGTGGGCGAGGCCGCAAAGCTGGCGCCCAAACGCATCGAGATCCCCGGCCACATCGAACACCGCGCCTCAACCTCGCGCTAGTCTGTGTGATAATATATAGACAATGTCATACAGGAGGTATCCATGGCTGCGTCTGTGCTGAGTGTGCGAGTGGACTCGTCAATTAAAGACTCATTTGCCGAGCTGTGCGAAGAGCTTGGCATGACTTCGTCTGTTGCGGTCAATATGTTTATGAGGCAGATGCTGCGCGAGCGCTCTCTGCCGTTTGTTCCCTCACTTGGTAAAAGCTCTGCGAGCGAAAGCGCCGCGACGGGCATTTTGGATACTGCCCAGATTGAGTCCGCCGTCCGCGAGGCAGCCAGCTCGATTCCCGCCATCAAAACCGTGATTCTTTTTGGTTCGTATGCCCGGGGCGAGGCACATGTCGATAGCGATATTGACTTGCGTCTCGAAGTCGATCGCGAGCAGGGCTTTGGTCTTTTCGCGCTGTCGGCATTTGGTGAGGCGGTGCGCAAAGAAACCGGGAGGCAGGTTGATCTCGTCTCTAGTGATCATCTTGATGACGATCTTGCCGCGGTAATCGAGCGCGAAGGAGTGATCCTTTATGATCGCGCGTAAGTCAGACGGTCTCCGCGCCCAAGAGGTTTTGGAAGCCATCTCTGAAACGAACGAGCGCATCAAGGCTTTTGATATCACCGAGGACCAGTTTCTGCATGCGAATGACGTACGGACGAGGGCGTTGGCGGACTCCCTTTTGATGTGTGCGCTTAGGGTGACGGAAGAAGCGGGCAAATTGTCGGAACGCTCGCAGCGGCTTCATCCCGAAATCGAATGGCGTGGAATTGTCGGCATGAGAAATTATCTTGCGCATGATTACGGCAATGTCGACCGCTCGGTTGTTTGGGATGCAGTGACGATGGAGTTCCCTGCGCTGGAACGAGCCTGTAGACAAATTGTCTCCGAATCTGAACGCTAGCCGCTCGTTCGCAACTGCCTGTTCGCGCACGTTTTTTGAGCGCTTGATACGCTTTAACCCTGCGGAAACATTTTTCTGCGATAGTATCTGCGATATAGACCAGTCGAAACCCGCCCGAAAGAAAGGGGAGCGACATGAACCAGCAGAACATCGATTACGTACTCCGCTCCGTAGAGCAGCGTGACATCCGCTTTGTGCGTCTGTGGTTTGTCGACATTCTCGGCCGCCTCAAGAACTTTGCCATTAGCCCCGAGGACCTCGAGGTCGCTTTTGAGGAGGGTATTGGCTTTGACGGCTCCGCCATCGAGGGCTTTGCCACGCCCGAGGAAGCCGACATGCTGGCGTTTCCCGATGCTTCGACCTTCCAGATTTTGCCGTGGCGACCGAGCCACAACGGCGTCGCCCGCGTGTTCTGCGACGTGTGCACCCCCGACCGCAAGCCCTTCGCCGGTGATCCGCGCGATGCGTTGCGCCGCATGTTCTATAAGGCCGAGAAGGCCGGCTATCTGCTCAACGTGGGCGCCGAGCTGGAGTATTACTACTTCCCCGACGAGCACACCCCTGAGCCGCTCGACAACGTGGGCTACTTCGATCTTTCGGTAAGCGATGCCGCCCGCGACCTGCGTCGCAACACGGTCCTCACGCTCGAGAAGATGTCCGTGCCCGTGGAGTACACCTTCCACGCCGCCGGCCGCTCGCAGCACGGCATGAGTCTGCGCCACGCCGAGGCCCTGAGCATGTCCGACGCCATCACCACGGCCAAACTCATCATTAAGCAGCAGGCCTACGAGAGCGGTTGCCACGCCTCCTTTATGCCCAAGCCGTTGGCGGGCGAGGACGGCAGCGCTATGTTCCTGTGCCAGTCGCTATTCGACCACGACGGCAACAACGTCTTTTGGGGCGAGGACGACGAGAAGTATCACCTCTCCGATATCGCCAAGCACTACATGGCCGGCATTCTGGCACACGCGCGCGAGATCAGCGCTATCACTAACCCCACGGTCAACTCGTACAAGCGCATCACCACGGGCGGCGATTCCGTGCCGCAGTACGCCACGTGGGGCCTGCGCAACCGCGCGAGCATGGTCCGCATTCCGGTCTACAAGCCCGGCAAGCAGCTGTCCACGCGCATTGAGCTGCGCAGTCCCGACCCCATGGCCAACCCGTACCTGGTCAACGCCGTCACGCTGGCGGCTGGTCTGGACGGCATCGAGCGCAAGCTGGAGCTCCCGCCCGAGGCCACGGCCGAGACGCTCAAGCTTACCGATCGTCAGATGCTCGAGGCCGGCTACACGCCGCTGCCGCGCTCGCTCAAAGAGGCGCTCGACGTGTTTGAGGACTCGCAGTTTATGAAGGATGCCCTCGGCGAGCACATCCACAGCTTCTTCCTCAAAAAGAAGCGCGACGAGTGGCATAAGTTCGAGTCTACGATCACCGAGTGGGAGATTAAGCACTACCTGGCGAACTCCTAATCGCGCTGGCTTGTTTCAGTACGATTGAGCTCATTTCTTTGGAGGCCGATATGTCCGAAAAGAGTGCCCTGTTCATGGCGCGCACGACGCGCTTCCACGAGTTTGCCCGCAGCTTGACGACCACCCTGGGTGTCGAGGTGAGCCTGGCCACCCCCGATTCGCCGACTGCGGCGCACGACTTTGACCTGCTGATTCTCGATTCCGATGGCATCCGCAGCGACCGCATCGATCAGATTGCCAAATGGCTCGACGACCGCGGCGGCGTCCCCATGCTGGTGATCGTTGACGACGAGGCGCTCGGCACCCTGCGCCTGCCGAATCACGCGCATGCCGACTTTGTATGCCCCACGGCGACGCCCAACGAGCTTAAGGCTCGCGCGCAGCGCCTGATGGGCGAGGAGGAGACCGTCACCGCCGACGATGTGCTCAACATCGACAACCTCGAGATCAACTTGGCCACCTACCAGGTGACGCTCGATAACGAGCCCATCGACCTGACGCTGATGGAGTACTCGTTGTTGAGCTTTTTGGCGACGCACCCCAACCGCGCCTACAGCCGCGAGGTGCTGCTGCACCGCGTGTGGGGCTTTGAGTACTGCGGCGGCACGCGCACCGTCGACGTGCACATCCGACGCATCCGCTCCAAGGTGGGCCCGCAGATCGCGGCACACATCACCACCGTCCGCGGCGTGGGCTATCTGTTTAAGGACTAGATTTCCACCACAAAGGGGACAGACACCTTTGTGGTGGTTTTGCCGCAGGCCGGGTCCTTTTGGGCCTGCAACAGAACTTAAGCCTTCCTAAAAGATTGCGTTCTCATACACGTGCACCCGCATATTGGGGTACAACTCAACGTGAACAATGATGGCCCGCCACATGTTTGGCGGGCCTTTGGTTATTTGACGAAAGGATCGCAGCCATGAGCGAGAACGATTCCCAGCGTCCCCAGGATGCGGGCAACGCTGGCGAGACCCAGCAGCAGCCGCGTGTGCAGGTGGAGTCGACGCCTGCCGGCAACAACATTCCCTACGTGCAGGCTTACGACACACAGACCGGCAAGCCGCTCGTCGGTCAGCAGGTCGTGAACAAGCACACAGTGGTCAAGACCAAGACCAAAAAGCTGCCGATCTTTATTACAGCGCTCGCCGGCTGCGCATGCGGCGCCCTGTTGGTCATTGCGCTCATTATGAGTGGCACGCTCAATATCGGTGGCGGCAAGAATGCCGTGACGGCGGGCGCTTCGGGTTCATCGACGCAAAAGATTACGATCGATTCCGAGGACACCACGCTGGCCGAAGCTGTTTCTGCCAAGGCCCTGCCCTCCGTGGTTTCCATTACCGCCACTTCGAGCGGTAGCCAGAATGGCTCGCTTTCGCAGTCTGCCGACGAGTCGGACAGCTCGGGCAGTGTCGGTTCGGGCGTGGTGCTCGATACCGAGGGCCACATCCTCACCAACAACCACGTGGTCGATGGCTATGACCAGTACGTGGTGACCATGGACGACGGTACCACCTACGAGGCCGAGTTCGTGGGCAACGATGCCTCGAGCGACCTGGCCGTCATCAAGCTCAAGGATGCCGATGCCTCCAAGCTCACGCCGATCGAGATTGGTGATTCCTCCAAGCTCAACGTTGGCGAGTGGGTCATGGCGATCGGCTCGCCGTTCGGCAACGAGCAGTCTGTCTCCACCGGTATCGTCTCGGCGCTGTATCGCTCCACGGCCATGAGCTCTACCAGCGGCAACACCATCTATGCCAACATGATCCAGACCGATGCCGCCATCAACCCGGGCAACTCCGGTGGCGCGCTCGTCAACGACAACGGCGAGCTCGTGGGTATTAACTCGCTCATCGAGAGCTACTCGGGCTCCAGCTCGGGCGTGGGCTTTGCCATTCCGGTTAACTACGCCAAGAACATTGCCGACCAGATCATCGACGGCAAGACGCCGGTTCATCCGTACCTGGGCGCCACGCTTTCGAGCGTCAATGCGCTCAACGCCCGCACCAACAAGCTGAGCACCGATAGCGGCGCGTATGTGGCGAGCGTCGTTGAGGACGGTCCTGCCGCCAAGGCCGGCATTCAGGAGGGCGACGTCATCACCAAGCTGGGCGACGACGAGATCACGAGCGCCGATGGCCTGATCATCGCACTGCGCAGCCACGAGGTGGGCGAGAAGGTCGAGATCACGCTCGTGCGCGGCAAGGACGAGAAGAAGGTCACGGTTGAGTTGGGCTCTGACGAGGAGCTGCAGAGCCAGCAGCAGGATGACAGCGCGACCGACACCGGCAACGGCGGTATTACCGACGAGCAGCTGCGCCAGTATCTGGAGGAGCTGTTGGGCCAGCAGGGCCAGGGTCAAGGCTACGGCCAGGGTTACTAACGAGCCGTATCGCACATACCGATGCCAGAGGGGCTGTCCCATCAACGCGGGACAACCCCTCTCTACTTATTGATCCGTTGGGGACGGAAGAAAACGGATCATTTGGAGCTGATAAGAGCATGGTTTGATCGCCGGATCCGCCCCGGTCCGTCGGCTGCCGATTCGGTGCGCTTCGAAAGGGCTATTCGGCGCCATGGTGACCGGTGGTACTCTAGTATCCGTTTGAAATCGAGCGAAGGAGTGCCGCTATGGAGCAATCGAGCCTGTTTGGTGACGGCGTGGATATCGATACCGAAACGCCCGCGAACACGGATGCCGCTGCACCGGCCGATGCCCGTGCCCAGGCGGCAGCGCGTGCGGCCGAGCTGCGTCACGAGCTCGATTACCACGCCTATCGCTACTACATGCTCGACGCGCCCGAGATCACGGACGCCGCCTTTGACAAAATGCTCGTTGAGCTGCAGGAAATCGAGGCGACCTACCCCGACCTGGTGACGCCCGACAGCTATACCCAGCGCGTGGGCGGCTACGTGAGCGAGCAGTTTACGCCGGTTACGCACATGGCACGCATGTATTCCATGGACGATGCCATGGACCTGGACGAGCTCGACGCTTGGCTCCAGCGCACCGAGGATGCGCTCGGTGCCGGTAGCGTCACCTATACCTGTGAGCTTAAGATCGACGGTCTGGGCGTGGCGCTTACCTACCAAAACGGCACCTTCGTACGCGCGGCCACACGTGGCGATGGCACCACGGGCGAGGACGTGTCGCTCAACGTCCGTACCATCAAGGATGTGCCCATGCACCTGTCCGAGCCGGCGCTCGCCCACATGGGTGCCGACCGCGGGCGCACCATCGAGGTACGCGGCGAGGTCTATATGCCCAAGGGCAGCTTTGTGCGTCTGAACGACGAGGCCGATGCCGAGGGTCGCGACCCCTTCGCCAACCCGCGCAACGCCGCCGCCGGCAGCCTGCGCCAAAAGGACCCCAAGGTCACGGCGCGCCGCGACCTGGCCACCTTTATCTATGCTATTGCCGATACCGACCCACTGCACGTTCACAGCCAGCGCGAGTTCCTCGATTGGCTGCGTAGCGCCGGCTTTAGCGTCAACCCCAACGTGGCACGCTGCGCCACGCCGGCCGAGGTCCACGAGTTCTGCGCCCAGGCGCTCGAGCATCGCGGCGATCTGGACTACGACATCGACGGCGTGGTTGTAAAGGTTGACAGCTTCCAGCAGCAGCTCGACCTGGGCTTTACCGCCCGCGCACCGCGCTGGGCCATTGCCTTTAAGTTCCCGCCCGAGGAAAAGCAGACCGTCCTGCGCGAGATCCGCATCCAGGTGGGCCGCACCGGTGTGCTCACGCCGGTCGCCGAGTTCGACCCGGTGACGGTCGCCGGCTCCACCATCGCGCGTGCCACGCTGCATAACATCGACGAGATCCGCCGCAAAAACGTGCGCGAGGGCGACACCATCATCGTTCACAAGGCGGGCGACGTGATTCCCGAGGTCGTGGGCCCGGTGCTCGACAAGCGCCCGGCCGATTCGGTCGACTGGCACATGCCCGAGGTCTGCCCCGTGTGCGGCAGCCCCGTGGTCCACGAGGACGGCGAGGGCGCTTACCGCTGCGTCTCCATCGACTGCCCCGCGCAGCTCAAGGAGCGCCTGCTCCACTGGGTGAGCCGCGGCTGCATGGACGTTGATGGCCTAGGCGACGAGATCGTTGACAAGATGATCGCCGCCGGGCTGATCCACGATGTCGCAGACTTCTACCAGCTTACGGTCGACGATATCGCAGGCCTGGACACGGGACGCGTGTACGCGAGCTCCAACAGCAAAAAGGGCGTCAAGAAGGGCGACCCTATTCCGGTGGGCCTCAAGACGGCCGAGAAAATCATCGCCGAGCTCAACAAGTCCAAGAGCCAGCCGCTCGGTCGCGTGCTGTTTGCCCTGGGCATCCGCCACGTGGGCAAGAGCGTGGGCGAGGTCATCGCCGAGCGATTCCTGTCGATCGACAAGCTCATCTTGGCGAGCGAAGAGGACATTGCCGAGTGCGAGGGCATTGGTCCCAAGATCGCGGCGAGCGTCAAGCAGTTCCTGGCCGTGCCCGAGAACCTTGCCGTACTGGAGCGCCTGCGCCAGGCGGGCCTGTCGCTCGAGGTCGACTTGGGTGCCGCACACGCGCAGGCCGCGGCCGACGCTGGCGTGGCAGGCGAGCTTGCTGACGCACAGCCACTCGCGGGTCTGAGCTTCGTGCTCACCGGCGCGCTCGTCAACCGCACGCGCGACGAGGCGGGCGCGGCGCTCAAGGTGCTTGGTGCCAAGGTCTCGGGCAGTGTTTCAAAGAAGACGAGCTATCTAGTCGCCGGCCCCAAAGCGGGCTCCAAGCTCACCAAGGCCGAGCAGCTGGGTGTGCCCGTGCTGGACGAGGACGCACTCGAGCAGATTCTTGCGACCGGTGAGGTGCCCCAGGCTTAGGACATTGATAACCAAATTAGAAAACCTCCCGGAAAGGTTGATACTTTCCGGGAGGTTTTTATTTGGGCGTGGTGGCGGGCAGCATGATCTGCGTCATGTAGGTTGCTGAGGGTGATCCTGCGGAGCGGTGTCGTTCCGAAGCGATAGAAGATTCATACAAGGCAAAGGGGCCCCGCAGTGAGGTCCCACAACGGGGCTGCCCCATTGTGATGAGTTTTATACACGTTAATATTAACATTAACGTGTATACTGGGCAGTAAAGATATATGTTGAGAGGAGCCGTTATGGTTACCGTCGCGTTTTCGGAGCTGCGCCAAAACCTTACGCAGGTGGCCGAAAAGGTTGCCAATGAGGGCGAGGAGGTCGTGGTCTTCAAGCGGAGCAAGCCGTTGTTCAAGATCGTGCCGCTCGACTATGAAGGCCCGGTTGCAGCGGAATATGACGCTGCCCAGGAGCGTGGGGGCGCAAAGCCGACGTGCGGCACGGGCAAGCCCAAGCGCGACGTGGGTACGATGTGGCATCCCAAGATCACCTGGAAGGAGATCCGTGAGATGCTCGCGGAGAATGAGGACTACCAGGAGTATCTCGATATCGTGGCTAACATGCCAAAGGGAACGCCGCTCGATACGATGACGGTTGAAGATGAAAAGCGCGTCGCGAGGGAGCGCTACCTATGAGAGCATTTCTCGATACCAATTTTCTGCTCGATTGCGTGCTGCCGGGCCGGCCGGAGCACGCAGCGGCGCAAACGATCAAGGGGCTCGTCGACGTGGGGCTTATCGAAGGCGTTGTTTCGGCCTGCTCTCTCAAGGACGCGTACTACATTCTCACTAAACAGGCAGGCGAGGCGCGCGCCCGCGAGGTGGTGCGCGACTGCCTTAAGAGCTACTCGGTAGAGCCTCTCGACCAAGAGGCTTGTTTTACCTCCGCCTATTCCGATGAGCCGGACTTTGAGGACGGCTGTATCCGCGCGATGGCCGAGCGTGCCGGCGTGGACTTTATCATCACGCGTGACCGCGCCGCTTTTGTGCGCTCGACCATCAAGGCCTTCTCGCCTGCAGAGTTCATCCGTGCGTTTCCGATTCCGGAGGAGTAAAACCGCCATATCGGGGACTGTCCCCGGCGTGATGGTGCTCCTGTAGCCGACGCTCGTTAGTTGAGCTACGCTTCATACCTGCCCGGGAGGTTCTTAATCGAGCACAGTAACGGGCACCGTGATTTGCGTCACGTAGGTCGCCGGGTCGTCGCTGATGATGTCGTCGATGAGGGCAATTTCACGTTGCCCCGCTACGCCACCAGCTTGTCAAAAGCCCCGCGCCGGTTGAGTACGGTAAACGCGACAACACAGATGACTGCCGACAAAATCGATCCGCACGGCGAAGCGATGCCCATGGGAAACAGCGTGTCGGAATAGGCGTTCGACAGCAGCCAAGCGCCCGGTACGCGAATGAGCGCCACGGCCAGCACGTTGTGCGCAAAGCCGATGTAGCTCTTGCCATACGCAGCGAAAAAGCCGCTAAAGCAAATGTGGATGCCGGCATAGATTGCGTCGAAAATATAGCTGCGCATATAGCCGGTGCCGGCAGCGACTACTGCAGCGTCCTTGGCAAAAAAGCCGATAAACGCCGGTGCCACCAGCCACATCAGCACCGTGATCAGGCAGCCATACACCACCGAGATCGTCATGGCGTCCTTGAGCACCTGGCGCGCGCGGTCGCCCTTGCCCGCGCCGGCGTTTTGCGCCGTGAGTGCGCTGACGGTGGCGCCCATGGAACTCGGCACAATGAACAAAAAGCTGATCATCTTCTCGACCAGGCCCACGGCGGCGGCGTCGACGAGCCCTCGGTGGTTGGCGATGACGGTGATAAACATAAACGCCACCTGGATGCAGCCGTCCTGCACGGCCACGGGCACGCCGATCTTAAGAATGCTGCCGAGCACCTCGGGCTGGGGGCGCAGGTCGCTGCGCTTAACGTGGATGTTCGTGCGGCGGCTCTTGAGCCACACGAGCGCGAGGGCAACGCTGGCCGTCTGGGCGGTTACCGTGCCGAGCGCCGCACCCACGGGGCCGAGCCCCATGTGGCCGATAAACAGAAAGTCGAGCGCGATGTTGATGATGCATGCCACGCCGATCACGTACATGGGCGAGCGCGAATCGCCCAGCCCGCGAAAGATGGCCGAGAGGATGTTGTACGCGGCGATAAAGGGAATGCCTACAAAGCAAATGCGCAGGTAGGCGGCGGTGCCTTCAACCGCCTCGGCCGGCGTGCCAATGAGTGCCACGATCTGCGGACACAGTGCGAGCAAGATGGCGGCCAGCACTACCGAGACGCCCATAAAGAGCGTGATGGTGTTGCCGATGGCGGTCTCGGCGCGGTCGAAGCGGCGCGAGCCCACGGCGTGGCCGACGACCACCGTGGTTCCCATGGCCAGTCCCACGAGTGCCACGGTAATCATATAGAGCGTCTGAGCGCCATTTGCCACGGCGGTGATGCCGGCGGCGCCGCTAAACTGCCCCATCATGTACAGGTCGGCCATGCCGTAGAGCATCTGCAAAAAGTACGAGAGCATATAAGGCAGGGCAAAGACCGCGATGGTCTTAAGGACATTGCCGCGTGTGAGGTCGTGTTCCATGGGCGGGACTTTCTGGCTGGGTTCGTTTAGCTACCAGTGTAGTGAAAACCCTACAACGATTGTAGAGTCAAGGTTTGTGTCGACGCCGGAGCGAAAAAGTCTCGTGCACCATTATTCCGAGTGAATATGGACACACGTCACGAGAACTCGCCGCCGGCGTTAACCTTGCAGAAAACGATTTCGGAATACTTGACACCATTATTCGGCGCGCAATAATACGTGCGTTTGCGAACAACGTTTGATGGGGGTTGAACCTGCGTGCGCAATCTCAAAATACTGTTTTCTTATCTAGGGGCATACCGTCGCGATGCCATCCTCGGCGTGTTCTTTGTCTCGGTCGAGACAGTGCTCGAGCTGTTTATCCCGGTCATCATGGCCAACATTATCGATGTGGGCGTGCCTGCGGGTGATATCAACTACATGCTGCTGCAGGGCGCGTACATGTTGGTGTGCGCTGCGCTTTCGCTGGTACTGGGCTTGGGTTATGCCCGCACGTCCGCCCGCTTTGCCTCGGGCCTAGGCGCTAACCTGCGCGAGGCCGAGTACAAAAAGATTCAGACGCTCGCTTTTGGTAACCTGGACAACTACGACGCCAGCTCGCTCGTCACCCGCATGACCACGGACATCACCGTTATCCAAAATGCCGTGGGCAACGGCTTTCGCCCTATGGTGCGCGGCCCGGTGACGCTTATCGTCGGCCTTATCTACGCGCTGATGCTGTCGCGCCCGCTCGCCACCGTCTTTGCGATCATCTTGCCCGTGCTGGCGATCGTGCTGGGTGTCATCACCTATCGCGTCAGTCCGCTCTACCGCCAACTCCAGACCTCGATGGACCACCTCAACGGCGTGGTACAGGAAGACCTCACCGCCGTGCGTGCCGTCAAGGCCTACGTTCGTACCGAGCACGAGGAGGCCAAGTTCGACACCGTCAATACCGAGCTCGCCGGCACTGCGACGAAGACCTTTGGCAACGCTGTGCTCAACCTGCCGGTGTTTCAGCTGTCGATGTACGTGGCGGCGCTTTCCATTCTGTGGATTGGCGGCCGCATGATTCTCGCCGGCAAGTTGGGTGTAGGCTCTCTCACGGGCTTTATGAGCTACGTGCTGCTGATCATGAACTCGCTCATGATGATTTCCAACGTGTTTTTGCTGCTCACGCGCGCTCTCACGAGTGTGGGCCGTATTGCAGAGGTGCTCGATGAGGAGCCCTTTATCGCCAACCCTGCGGGAGACCTCGCGACTGCGGCGCCAGCGGACGGCAGTATCGAGTTTCGCGACGTTTCCTTTAAATACCGCGCGGATGCAGCCGAGGATGTGCTCGAGCATATCGACCTTCGCATCGAGAGCGGCTCGACGGTGGGCATCCTCGGCGGCACGGGTTCGGGCAAGAGCTCGCTTGTGCAGCTGATTGCGCGCCTGTACGACGCCACCGAAGGCGCCGTGCTTGTGGGCGGACGCGACGTGCGCGACTACGACCTCGCCGCCTTGCGCGACGCCGTGGGCATTGTGCTGCAAAAGAATGTGCTGTTTTCCGGCACGGTCAAGGATAACCTGCGCTGGGGCAACGAAAACGCCACCGACGACGAGATGGTCGAGGCGTGCAGGCTCGCGCAGGCGGACGAATTCGTCCGCTCCTTCCCCGACGGGTATGACACCTATATCGAGCAGGGCGGCTCGAACGTCTCCGGCGGACAGAAGCAGCGTCTCTGCATCGCCCGGGCGCTTCTCAAAAAGCCGAAGATTCTGATCCTCGACGACTCGACCTCCGCGGTCGACACGCGCACCGACGCGCTGATCCGCGAGGGCTTCCGCACCTATATCCCCGAGACGACGAAGATCATCATTGCCCAGCGCGTCGCGTCCGTGCAGGATGCCGACCTCATTCTCGTGATGGACAACGGCCATATTGCGGACATGGGCACGCACGAGGAGCTCCTCGCTTCGAGTGAAATTTACCGCGAGGTCTACGAATCCCAGACGAACGGAGGTGAGCAGGATGAAGCGTGATCCCAAGAATTCCCGCCGCCCAAACGACGGCGCGGCGAACCTCGCCATGCTTAAGCGCACGGTGAAAAAGCTCTTTTCCTACTATCCTGTGCTCGCGCCCGTCACGTTCGCGTGCATCCTGTTCTCGGCCATCGTCACGTCGATCCCGTCGCTTTTCGTGCAGAATGTCATTCAGGTCATCGAAAAGTGGTACGTCTCGCGCGACTGGGTCTCCGCCAAAGCAGAGCTCATCCCCATCCTGTCGCTGCTCATCTCGCTCTATGTGCTCTCGATCATCGCGATCCTGGTCTACAAGCAGCTCATGGCCTATATGACGCAGGGCTTTCTCGACAAGCTCCGTCAGGAGATGTTCGGCGGCATGCAGGATCTTCCCATCCGCTACTTCGACACCCACCAGCACGGCGATATCATGAGCTTCTACACCAACGATATCGACACGCTGCGCCAGCTCGTGTCCGAAGCCATCCCCGCCTTCATCCAGTCTGGCGCGATCGTGCTGGCCGTGTTCGGCATTATGCTCTATTTCAGCATCTGGCTGACGCTCATTTCGGTGCTCGGCGTGATTCTGATGATCGTCGTCACCAAGCGCGTCGGCGGCGGCAGCGCCAAATTCTTCCTGCGCCAGCAGCAGGCCGTCGCCAAAACCGAGGGCTATATTCAGGAGACGATGACCGGCCAGAAGGTCGTCAAGGTCTTCTGCCACGAGCAGCGCTCCATTGAGGAGTTCGACAAGATCAACGACGCCCTCTTTGAAGACAGCTACCGCGCCCACGCCTATGCCAGCGTGCTCGGCCCCATCATCGGCAACATCGGCAACTTCCTCTATGTGGCTCTGGCGCTCGTGGGCGGCGTGCTGCTGCTTATCGGCGTTCCGAACCTGAGCCTTTCCGGCAAGGCGCTGGATATCTCGATTCTCGTCCCGTTCCTCAACATGACCAAGCAGTTCACGGGCAACATCAACCAGCTCTCCCAGCAGATCAACTCCATCGTCATGGCGGGCGCAGGCGCGCAGCGCGTCTTCTCCCTCATCGATGAAAAGGCCGAGACGGACGACGGCTTCGTCACGCTCGTCGACGCGGACATCGCCCCCGACGGCACGATCACCGAGAGCGACCATCACACCGGCCACTGGGCGTGGAAGAACCCGAACGACAACGGCAAGGCCTCTTACCGCGAGCTGCGCGGCGACGTGCGCCTCATCGACGTGGACTTCGGCTACGAGCCGAACAAAGAGGTCCTGCACGACGTCTCCGTCTACGCAGAGCCCAGCCAGAAGGTCGCCTTTGTCGGCGCGACCGGCGCGGGCAAGACGACCATCACGAACCTCATCAACCGCTTTTACGACATTGCCGACGGCCAGATTCTCTACGACGGCATCGACGTCAGCAAGATCAAAAAGGCCGACCTGCGCCGCTCGCTCGGCATCGTCCTGCAGGACGTCAACCTCTTCACCGGCACGGTGATGGACAACATCCGTTATGGTAAACTCAACGCGACGGATGAAGAGTGCATCGCCGCGGCAAGGCTCGCCGGCG